>Ga0208407_1000161_pt1 | contig 30779 bp, 42 predicted proteins | sample ETNtaG_9_FD_185775 | JGI IMG/M metagenome (GOLD analysis project Ga0208407, IMG submission 185775) | Marine microbial and viral communities from oxygen minimum zone, Eastern Pacific Ocean - ETNP201406SV69 (SPAdes) (version 2) | ecosystem: Environmental > Aquatic > Marine > Oceanic ...
TTGCAATATCTTTAGTAATTCCACAGTGAACAGTGGTATAGTCAACCCCATCTTTGGCATTATTTTCAAATGCTTTGATATAATCATCTTCTGTTAAATTCAAAGGATTCTTGTGAACTTCAACACCGTAGTTGTAAGCCTCGTAAATAGGAACAGTTCCAAAAGTAATTGGAGCATTGTCCATCAAGGTTTGACGAATTTTTTTAACATCACCACCATCACTAAGATCCATCATTGTGTCAGCATGATATTTTATTGCGACTTTAGCTTTTTCAATTTCTTCATCCAAATTTACATTTAGAGTAGAGGTTCCAATATTGACATTGACTTTAGTTTTCAATCCTTTACCAATTCCAACATTGTGAATTTTTTGAGGTCTAACGTTATTACTAGGAATAATGATTGAACCTCTAGCAATTTTTGGAATTAACCAGTCAAGTGAAACATCCTCATCTTTTGCAACTTGTTTCATTTCGTCAGTTGCAATTCCACGACGTGCAGAAGTCATTTGAGTAGTCATGTATCAATCTAGTTTTTACCTGATTTAAACAATCGTGAAAAAAAAGATAATTTTGATCGAATTTCAAGTTAGCACTATATTAAGAAAAATTTTATGTTTAAATTCAAAAAAACTCTTAGTAAGTTATGAAAATAATTAGAGAGTGTATGCATTGTGGAAAAGAATTCCAAAGTATGAAAGATGAATTTTGTTCATTTGATTGTGTAACTCAATCTACATCTTAGAATAAGCAAAGACTTTTTTCAATTACTAACTTTTCAGACCTAATCTGAATAATTCTCCTCATAATAGGCTCAATAAGTCTGCCTACATCATCAGAGCCAGAAAAATTTTGTCGTATTTCAAGAATCCTTTGAATTAATTCAATTTCAGAAGAAATCAAAGTTTTATAATTATCAAATTGTTCAAGAGTAGATTTTTGAAGATTATTTTTAGAGTCCATCATCTAGGAGGGCTCCAACTTTCTTCCATATCATCATCAATGTTTTGAGAAACAAAATATTTTTTTCCACATTTAAAACACTGCCAAAGAAATTTTCCATCCTTTTTTTCTTGGTATTGCATTGGAAGTAAACAATTAGTACATTGTAATTGATCAGGAATACGATCATCGACCATAGGAATTTTGCTCACATAATAAAAAAATCATTCAAGTATAAAATAGATGAGATGATTTTAAATTAAAATTATCAAATATGGAAAAATAAATTAGTGTTAAAAATTAGTAAATGATGTGAATTTATTATCAATAGGTGGATCAGATCCATCATCAGGTGCAGGAATTCAAAGTGACATTAAGACATTTTCAACATTGAATGTGCATGGGTTAACAGTAATTACAGCAATTACAGGACAAAATACTTCAAATTTTGGAATGATAGAACCAGTATCAAAAAAAATTTTAGAGAATCAATTAAAATCAATAATTACAGATTTCAAGATTGATGGAATAAAAATTGGAATGGTATACAATTCAGAAATAATTAAAACAATTTATCAATATCTGAAAAAATTAGATATTCCAATTGTTGTAGATCCAGTAATAAAATCAACTACTGGAGCAATGTTGATAGAAAAAACAGCCATAGTAGATTTTAAAAAATTCATCATTCCTCTGGCAACGGTAATCACACCAAACAAATTTGAGGCTGAAATTTTAGCAAAAACAAAAATTAATTCTAAAAATACGCCTGAAAAAGTTGCTAAAATAATTCAAATGATGGGAGCAAAAAATGTGATAATCACAGGGATTGAAAATAAAAATAATAAAATCTCAGATTTTGTTTTAGAGTCAAATGAAAAATATTTTCTCATTGATGAAAAAATTCCAAAAATTAATCGTGGAAGTGGATATATCCATTCAGCTGTGACCCTATTTGGAATTGTGAAATATAAAAAAATTAAAAAGTCATTAGAGTTTGCAAAACAAATTACTCTTAATTCAATAAAAAATTCAAAAAAAATTGGGAAGGGTTTTGAAATTACAAATTTTGTTGAATCAGATACTAAAAAAATTAAACTTGGAAAAGCAATTAATGAATTTACAAAAATTAAAAATATTTTTGAATGTATTCCAGAATGCCAAACTAATTTTGTATTTTCAGAAAATAAACCAAAATCCATTAAAGAGATCCTTGGAATTTCTGGAAGAATAGTGAAAGCAGGTAAAAAAATCATAGTGGCAGGGGATTTAGAATATGGGGGTTCAAAGCATGTTGCAACAGCATTATTATCTGTAAATAAAAAATATCCAAATATTCAATCTGCAATAAATTTGAAATATACGGAATCAACAATTTCTAAAATTAAAAAAATAAAATGGAATACATATGATTATGATCGAAATGAAGAGCCACAAAATATCAAAATAAGAGGCTCCACCATAGCATGGGGAATTACAAACGCAATTAAAAATTCAAAAAAAACACCAGATGTAATTTTTCATAAAGGAGATTTTGGAAAAGAGCCAATGATAATATTATTTGGAGAATCTCCAGAAATAGTAATAAAAAAAATACAGAAATTATTCAAAGAAGGATAAATTTATCCTTGAACATAAATACTCAAATTTGAAATAACGTTTGTGAAAGCAGTAATTCTTGCCGGAGGTCTAGGAACAAGATTAAGACCATTAACCATCAGCAAGCCCAAACCCATGTTGCCAGTAGGAGAAAAACCAATTTTAGAGCACCTTATAGAATGGACAAAAAAAGGAGGAATCAAATCAATAGTTATTTGTGTAAGTTATCTCAGAAAATCAATTGAAGATTATTTTGAAGATGGAAGCAAATTCGGAGTTAAAATTGAATATGCAATTTCAAACAAACCATTAGCTACAGCAGGACAACTTAAAACAGCAGAAGAATTCATCGATGATGATTTTGTATGTATGTATGGTGACTCAATTTTTAATTTTAGCTTAAAAAATATGATAAAACAACATGTCACAAAAAAATCATTTGTGACAATGAGTTTAAATGAATTTAAAACAAATTTACCATATGGGGTAATTGAAACTTCTAAAAACGGAAAAGTGACAAGTTGGAATGAAAAACCAGAAATTAAAGGAAATGTAAATATGGGATGTTATGTAATGAATCCAAATATTTTTAATTTAATTCCAAAGAATAAGGCATACGGAATGGATGATGTAATTAAAAAAGCAATGAAGAAGAAACAAGCAGTGAATAGTTTTATTACAAAAAAAGGCTTTACAGATATCGGAAATAAAGAATCATACAAACAAGCATGTGACGAATATGAAAGAAAGCAAGAGAAATTAAAATGAACCAACCCATAATAAGAGAAATAGAAGAAGGGGATTTTCAAAAAGGTTTTCTAAATACATTGGATACGTTAAGAGAAGCAAGTACTATCAGTAAAGAAAAAGCATTAGAGATTTTGAATAATATAAAATCAAATCCAAATCACATCATCATTGTTGCTGAAATTGACGATAGAATTATCGGGTCGACAACACTGCTAATTGAGCCTAAATTTATTCATAAAGGAGGATTTGTAGGGCACATAGAAGATGTAGTAGTCAGTAAAGAGTTCCAAGGTCAAAAAATAGGTGAAAAAATTATCAAATATGTTTTAAAAGTTGCTGAAAAACATAATTGCTATAAAACAATTTTAGATTGTTCAGATGATGTTAAACAATTTTATGAAAAAATAGGTTTCAAATATCATTCAAACGAATTTAGATTTGATCACAACTAAAAATATTCTTTTGTAGGACGTTTTTTTCGTTTTAAGATTAGTCTTGCCCCAACAGCCATTACAGGAGCAGACAATATTATGAATAAGAGTGGAAGATATTGAACTGCATCTGTTACATAAATGTCTGGAACAGAATCAACCCAAGAATAAACCACAAGATTACCAGCAAGTAAAATAATACCTCCAACAATAATTAAACCACCAATTTGTTTTGAACCATAATTTCTCGACATGATGTAAGCAACTGCAGCTAAAATTCCAGCTGGTGCAACACCAATGGAAACAAATTGAATTAGTTTTGGATCAGGAGTAAATCCTTGTGCAACAACAGCGTCTTCAGGAACAGTTAACATAAAATAATAAACAGAAATCATTTCACCAGCAAACATTGCAAAAAGAGCGACACTAATTACTGCAAGCCATTTTTCAACATTTCCCATTAACAGAAGTAAATAGAGTTGATAAATAAACCATTCAGAAATTAAAGGATTCCAACAAGATTAGCTAGTTCTTTCCTACAAGCTATTCCAAGTTTTTCAGCAGCATCTTCAGGAGACACATCATTCAAAAATATCCCATAGCCACGTTCTAAACCAGACCAAGGTTTAGTTATTGGATAAATTTCAATGTGCCAATGGATTTGTCTAGTATTTTTCTTTTCAGGTGAAAGGTGAAAAACCAGATTATATGAAACATTTTTGATAGTTTTTGTTAAACCACCTAAAGTAGCCCTCAAAATTAGGGACAAATCATTAATTTCTTTTTGAGTGATTTTTGAGAAACTGGTTGTGTGTTTTTTAGGGGCAATCCAAAATTCATACGGGTATGACGGAGCCCAAGGAGAAAAAGCAATGAATCCATCAGTTTGAAGTATTTGTCTAGGTCCACTCAATTCCTCATTAATTGTTTGACACATATGACATACTCCTTTTTCATTCAAGATTTTATGAGAAGCTTCAGCCTCTGCATCAATTACAGGAGGAATAGTAGAAAGAGTTAGAATATTCAAGTGAGGATGGGGGTTAGTACTACCTGCCAATTCACCATTATCACCATAAATTGAAACGTAAGTAACACCCTTTTGAGTATAGAGCCATCGTAGTCTATCTTGAACAACAACTAAAACATTTGACCATTGTTCTGGACTAATGGTTGAAAACGTATCTTTAGTGTTTGGAGAAGCTACAATGACATAATGATATCCATAATTTGGTTCACTGTAAAATGGTTTTTCACTGTAAGAGTTTTCTGTTTCAACAGAAACTACAGGGTTTTTACTTTCAAAAACACGTATAGACCAACCTTCAACAAAATCATCTTCGCTATCTTGAAGACGTTGTAACATACCATCTTTTTCAACTAGTGATAAAACAGAAGGATTAGTAAGAGATTCATTTCCAGGAGCAAAGGGATTTTTTTTACCGTCTACAGATTTTTTATTTTTTGAAACAATCATGAATCTTTCAGAAACATAATCTTTTCGCATATCACCCATAATTGTTATTGAAAGTAAGTGTATGTTAAAATGTTTACTAAAAAATTAAAATGAAAATAATTCAAAAATTAAAAACATATTTTTCATTTTACAAAAATTTTTTATTACAAAGATTTGAAAATTATCTGATCGCAAAATCATTGGAAGATTTAAAACAGAGATCAAAAGGTTGGACTAACAGAGTTCAAATGGACAATTCCAACATACACATTATCTATGTTCTTTTAGATGGTGTTGGAGATCTACCACATCCAGATTTAGACGGAAAAACACCTTTAGAAGCAGCAAATACGCCTACTTTAGACAAAATTGCAAGCAATGGAACCATTGGTGAAGTAATTTCAGTAGGAAAGGGCATAGCTCCAGAATCAGATATTGCTGTTTTCAATATGTTAGGATACAAATTTGATCATGCAGATTATGCTGGAAGAGGAGTCATCGAGGCAATAGGGGTTGGAATTGATTTTAAAGATGGTGATTTGGCATTAAGAGGAAATTATTCAACATTAGATGAAAACGAAGTAATCACAGATAGAAGAGCTGGAAGACAGATAGAAAAAGAGGATGCACAAGGCATAGCAAAAGAATTAGAGGAAAAAATTCAATTCTCAATACCAGACACAAAAATTGTTGTTGCACCAACAATAGGACACAGAGTAACAGTTAGAATTAGAACATCATCTAAAAAATTATCATCAAGAATTACAAATACTGATCCTGCATACAGCAACATTGGTGGGATGGGAGTAGCAAAAGCAGTAGGGGATTTTTTGAAAGTTGAAAAATGTTTGCCGCTAGAAGATGCAGAAGATGCTAAAATTACATCTAACTTGGTAAATGAGTTTTCAGAACAATCAATTAAAATTATGAAAAATAGCGATATCAATAAAAAAAGAAAAGAGGAAAATAAAAAACAACTAAGTTGTATTCTACTTCGCGATGCAGGTAACAAATATCCAGATGTTCCACCAATTAATGAAAAACATGAAATGAAATTTTCATGTATAGTGGACATGCCAGTAGAATTAGGAATTTCAGAAGTGCTAAAAATGAAGGCATTTGAAGCAGGAGGCCTAACAGATTATGAAGAAAAAGCAAAAGTTGCTGCAAAAGCAATGGAAACACATAACGCAATCTATGTTCACCTCAAAGGACCTGATGAATTTGGTCACGATGGAGATGCAATCGGTAAAATGAAAAATATAGAAGAAATTGATCAAAGATTTTTCAAAACATTAGTAGAAAATATAGATTCGAGTAATGTTGCAATAATTATTTCTGCAGATCATTCAACTCCATGCATTAACAAAGGACACAGTGACGATCCTGTACCAGTAGTTGTGTCAGCAGATTTTATCAAAAATGATGGTACAACAAGAATGACTGAAGAGCAAGCAAAAAAAGGAAGTATAGGATTATTACAAGGTGCAGAGGTTGTTACAAAATCATTAGAACTAATTAGATCTCAAATAAAACCAAATCATTAATTTTCTGCATTTCAATAGATTTTTTCCTTATTCTTTCAACATCTATTGAATGATACATTGAAGGAGAAGTTCCTAATTTTTCCAAAGCTCTTGTTAACATAGCAACTCCAATACTCAATTCATTTTCTTGGGCATGAGCATATGCAACGGCTACAAGAATTATTCCTTGAACTAATTCTTTTTCACGTCCAAAACATTGTTTCCAAACACCTTCAAATGCCTCATGACATTCCCAAAATCTTTCACTGTTAAAATAAAATATTCCATCCTTAATTCCTTGGTCTATTTCAATTTCTTCTTCTACAACATGTCGAATATTATCTAAATCACCAATTGGAGACAATTTGTCAACTAGTTCATCCACATCTTTTGTTTCTATAGCTACATCAAATTCAATAAACGTAGTAGCAACTCTACAAAGTCGAATATGAGCATTTGTTCCAACAACCAGATCCCTTGCCCGATAAAGAATTTCACGAGAATTTATGGGAATAAGTTTCTCGTTTTTTAAATGAATCAAATATCTCTCCATATCAAGGATTCATTCCATTTTCTTAAATTTCTTATGTAAGTTCAACTAGGTTTATATGAAATATCCAAAGGATTTTTGATACATGTCAACTATTGAGACACTTTCAGATGTCAATAATACCTTCTTATCTAGAAGAGAATTAACTTGTGATTTTCCAGGATCAAGTGGAAAATTGAAGAGTATGGAAGCAGTAGACATGGTTACAAAAGAATTCAAACTAGATGGAAAAGTAGTGATTCCAATGAGATTAAAAACTCATGTAGGAATGTCAAAAGTTACTGGAACATTCTATGTTTATGAGGATGAAGGTTTAGCAAAAAAACACATCAATCCAACAATCTTTTCAAGATTAGAAAAAACTAAAGCAAAAATAGCTGAAGCTGAAAAAGCAGCAGCAGATGCAGCCGCAGCTGAAGCACCAGCTGAAGAGGCAGCAGCTGAAGCACCAGCTGAAGAGGCAGCAGCTGAAGCACCAGCTGAAGAGGCAGCAGCTGAAGCACCAGCTGAAGAGGCAGCAGCTGAAGAGGAGAAAACAGAATAATGCCTGTAGAGAAAAAAGGCAACAAAGGTTCTAGCCCAAAAGTTTACGGATATTTCAAAATTGATGGGGACAAAGTAACAAGAACTAAAAAAGATTGTTCAAGATGTGGAAAAGGAGTATACATGTCGGAACACAAAGATAGACACACATGTGGAAGATGTGGTTTAACAGAATTCAAACAATAGAATTAATTTTTTAAAATAAATTATATCAATACAATTTTTTTTTACGTATTTTTGAACTTTTTTGTTCTAGCTCAGTAATTTTTATTATAAATTTAGGATCAAGTTTAATGTTTGATAAAGATTCAGCAGATAATTTCACATTATTAGCATCCAGGGAAATATTAGATTTTGGCAAATTTCTTTCAGACCAAAATTTTATTACTTTATCTTCAAGTTTGTAATCACGAAAACCAGAAGGAAATTTTTTAGTAATATGATTTAGTAGAGTTCTATCCTTAAAAACAGCTCGGGGTTCAAACAATCGAGTTTCATCACTATACACATTTTCAAACAGATTGCCAGATAGTTCATCAGAAATTAATTCCATTTTTGAGATTTTTCTAATTAATTCTAAAAAATGTAAAAACTCATGAGCCAAAATTGCATGAATTGTACCCTTTAATCCATAAGCAATCAAAGGGGCAGAAATTTGAATAACCACTTGAAATTTTTCTTCGAACATTACAGGGATTGTTCGAGCAAATAAAATTCCATATTCATATGAATTTGAATCAGATGTAGAAAGTACAAGAGAAGGTTCCACATATGCCACAGGATATTGAATTCCAGATGCTTTTTCAATTCGATTAATTCCAGCAATAGTTATTGGAAAACGTTTCAAGGTCAAATCATATACATCTTGAGGAATAAGACCCTTGGAATATGCATCTCTAAAACGTACTAAAGGATCCAACATTAATTATTAAAAAAATTAATGTAAAAATGTTGATTTTCTTATGATCTAGGTTTTCCGCTCTTTGCTTTTTTTACTCTACGAGTATTTGCTCTTTGATCAGCATGTCTTTGATGTTTACCTTGTTTTCTCATTGGCATGATAAATTACAATATTTAGTGCTAGTTAATTGTTATCATTGACAATAATTTCTAAGAAATCAAATTCATCCGGAATACAATTGGTTCCAATAGTTTTAGAGATATTAGGAGTAATATCATTTCCAACAACAAATCGCTTAATTGGTAATCCACCTTCAAGCCTCATTTTCACCAAAATTATTTGATCAGAAATTTTTTTGTAATTTATATCAAAAATTTTTTTTTCATAAGATCTTCCAGATTTTTCAGAAATAATAATGGGATAATTTTTAAGATTTTTTAATTTTTTCAAATATTTAGAATCAAATTTAGAATCAGTTGAAATTTTTATTGTGACCAAAGAAGAAAATTTCAAGGGAGTTTTAGGGGAATCATCAATTATTTTCAGATTAAAAATAGAAATAAAATCAGAAACATAATCAGAAAGTTTAATTTTTCTTTTTATTGGATTTTGTAGTTTCACAATAAAAGGTCTACCAGATCCCAACACTAAGCTAGATTTATCCTCACCTCCTATCCAAGTAAATTTTGTAGTTGTTCCACCAAATTTTTTAAAAATTAATTTTGAGATCACACCTTCAACACTATTAAATTCAGAAATTCCATGAAAATTACAAGTTCTGCATCCTTTACCAAAACAATTTTCACAAGATTTCTGTTTTTGGGAATAGCCTCGTTTAGATTTAGTATATCGACCAGAAATAACAATAGATTTTGAACGTAAATTGCAAGAATGTTCTTTAAGATTTACAGTAAAAATAATGTCAGGATCAACATGATTGGCAATTTTTTTTGTCTTTTTTGAAAAAAGTTTTCCTAATTCTTTTGTAATATCAGATTTAATACCATCAATCCCTCTTAACATAAATTCAGATTTTAAGGCATCATCTCTATCAACAATAGATGGTTTGATTATTGTTCCAATACTAAAAGTTCTAAATTTATAATCAAAGGAAGAATCAAGCATCAATTTTAAAAAATGATCTAAATTATCAAAAAGATTTTTACAAATGTGACATGGATGATTTGATTCACATCCATTCTTTAATTTTTTTCCAAGTAGTTTATTTGAAGATAAACGAAGCTGTTTTGTAAATAACCTACCTAAACAATAATCACATAAATTGTATTTTTTAATAATTTTTTTAGAAGTAGAAAAAGCAGTAGAGTAATTAGACATTTTTGATTTGAGATTATGTAAGTTATCCCAAACCCATTTTTCTAAGAGTACCTTGCATTTGACGACCTTTAGAAGCTTTCATCAAGTTCTTAGAATTTTTATAATTTTTCATTAATTCTTTTACTTCACCTTCAGGCCATCCAGAACCTCTAGCAATTCTTTTGATTCTTGATGAATTAAGTAAATCAGGATCTGCTTTTTCATCTTTGTTCATACTTTGAATAATGTATCTCCATTTGGATACTCTATCTTCCATTTGATCAACTTGATCCTCTTTAACCATACCAGACATTCCCGGCATGCTATCAAGAAGTCCTTTAAGAGAACCAACTTTTGTAACTTCTTCCAATTGATAAAAGAAATCATCCATGTTCATTTTTCCACTAGAGATACGCTTCATCCTAACATCATCACCCTCATTTTCCAATCTTTTAGCTAAATCTAAGACAGCCTGAATATCACCCATTCCAAGTAATCTACCAACAAATCGAGTTGGAGAGAATTTTTCTAAATCATCTATTCTTTCACCAGTACCAATGTACATAATTTGTGCACCAGTTGCAGCAGATGCAGCTAATGCACCACCACCTTTTGCAGAACTATCTAATTTTGAAATTATAACACCACCAACAGGGATTGTTTTATGAAATGCTTCAGCTTGGTTGAAACACTGTTGTCCAATAGTACCATCAATTACAAGTAAAGCTAAATCAGGATCTGCAACTTTGTTAATTCTACCCATTTCTTCAAGTAAATCTTGTTCTTCTTTGTGACGACCAGCAGTATCAATAATAATCACATCAAGAGGTTGCCCTGCAAAATGCTTTAAACCATTTTGAACAATGTTTGGAGAGTCTTTATTATTTTCTTCACCATAAACTTCAACATTTGATTTTTCACACATCGTTTTTAGTTGAACTAATGCTCCAGGTCGATATGTATCAGCACCAACAACACCAACTTTATGACCCTCTCCAGTCAAAAATTTAGCAAGTTTTGATGCAACGGTAGTTTTACCACTTCCCTGAATTCCTAATAAAATAATTTTATTTTGTTTTCCAGGTTTAAAATCAAAATTAGATTCATTACCCAATAATTTTGATAATTCATCATATAGAATTTTTACAATATGGTCTTTACGTGATAGTCCAGGAGGAGGAGTTTCATTTAATGAGCGTTCTTCCAATCGTTTAGTAATTTCAAGTACTAACCGGACATTAACATCAGAAGTCAATAAAGCCCGTTGAACGTCCTTACAGAGATCTTTTATTAATTCTTCATCAATGCCTGACGATTTAACAATTTTTTTGATTGCATCGCCTAAACTACTTTTTAATCCATCAAGCATTGTAATTTAACTCCGCATCCACTATTTCAAACCTTCCTCTATAACCATCCCAATTTTTTGTGAATTTATTAATTTTAATTGAATTAAAAAATAATGGGCAGTCAATAACAAAAGTTTCAGCCTCACCACCCTCAAAATTCAAATTAAATCCAAATTTCTCAGACAATGTTTCCAATATTTTCACATCAGATTTTGAAACCAATTTACCTAACCATTGATCGTCTAGACCATCAGATGATACAGTAGTCATCATAAAATGAAAGTCTGATTCAAGTAAATCATTCATGTATTTTTTAGGTTCACTTTCCCATAATGGTGAAACAAGAATTAAATTTAATTTCTCACATAAAATTTCAAATTTTTCTTTTTGAAATTTACTTTTAATTCCACCATGAACCAATCCTTCAATTTTAAATTCATCCATTGCATTTTTCAATAGTTTTTCTAAGACAATTAATTCGTCACTTGTATCATCTGAAGATGAATCAATAATTAATTGAGGAATTTTCATTGACTCAGATTGTAATTTTGTCCATTTTAAATTTGGATGGTGTAAAAGATGACTTTCATCAGATTTTGGAAAAACGCTCAACAGACAAGTAACCTCATGTCCATGTTTTTTTACAAGATGAATTGCATAGGTACTATCCTTTCCACCTGAAAAAAGACAAGCTAATTTCATCAATCAATAAAAACAATCACCTCAATAAAATTCTAAAATATTTTAAAGATGCTTCAATACTCATAATCGTCATCACAGATCAGACGGCTTTTCCGATAATCATCAGCATCCATGAAAATTTAACAGTCATGGAATTTTAGTGCTGTGATTAAAAAATAAATTGATAATTTTTAACTAAATAATTTTAAAATGTTGTAAAATTTGCACTCTAACTATTTTTTATAGACATGATTTTAGTATGTTCCATTACTACCCAATATTCAACATTTTGTCCATTTTCTAATTTACCTTCTACAGATTCATCAACCATTCCAACATCTATGGTTTCAAAAGATTCATTGTCCATAACTTGCACAGTATCACCATTAATTGAGATGATTTGTCCAACTTTTTTGTTGATCATTGGAACATGGATTTGCATACTGACTGGTCCAACATGAGGTCTATTTTTACCATCAAAGATACCTTGACCAACTATTCGAGCTTTTGCTGCACCGTGTTTACCAGGTTTTGATGTATCATATTCGATAATTCTACAAGCTTCACCGCTAGGTTGATCTGTGTGCGGAAGTAGAATGTATGATCCAATCTTTAATGAACCTAAATCAGAGGGTTTACTCATAAAAAACAGTTTTTGCTCGAATATTTAACTTCTACTTTAGTTGATCAAGTATAGAAAGACTCAAGAGATTTGATAAAGTGAAGCCTTTTCTAGTTACATCTCGTTGTGTTTGATCACAATATTTTTTTACACTTTGATGACTTTTCTCACTTGCAACTTCAATTACAATCATATTTTCAGAGTAAGGGAAAGTAAATTTTGAAGGTACAGAACAAGTGGTAGACATATTTCCAATTCCAGCTACTTCAATTTTTTCTCGTTTTAACAATAAACCTGCAATTTCAACTAAATCAGCCATGTCTTCACCATATTCTAAATAATATATTGAAATGAAATTTGTTTCACCTAAAACTTCTCTTTCAAAGAGATCATCATGAATATTGAAAACAAATGATGTTTTTTCTTGAACATGTTTGGCTAATTCTTTTTCTACAATTGAATTGTCCTTGAATTTGGCCAACAAATAATGATTTGCAGATGTTGAAAAATACGGTTGGCTATCACTTGAAAAAGTACCAGTAACAAAAAATAATTTTTCAATATTTTTAGAATTTGACCAAGATTCTTTTAACTCAAGTGAATCCCGATTGTGCAGATAAGGTGCACAGACATATCCTGAATTAGCTAATTTTAGTTCAGACACACTAATGTGAATTTTTAAGAGTATTTATCCATATATTAGAGCAAATAAAAAAGCACGATGGTTTTTTAATAACTCAATATACATAATTTTTGTCCCGTGGTAGCTCAGCCTGGTAGAGCTTCCGGCTGTAGTTGTTGGCTTAAGATGGCTGACCGAAAAACAGCATATCAGGCATACAGAAACCGGGTTGTCGCATGTTCAATTCATGCCCGCGGGACCACAAAATTTTAAAAACTGAATAGATCAGTTAAACAGATCATTGTTGAGAAGTGATAACTTTTGACATTGTAATATCACTGGAAATATTATTTTCTACTGCATATGAAATAGAGGACAAATTTCTAATTTCATAATCATATAATCTCACAACAGATACCACAGTAGATAATTTGAACATATTTGCAAATTCTTTAAGTAATGAATCATACAAAAATAAATCAAATTTTCTTTCAAATTCATTTATCATTACAATATCATCTGCCTCAGAAGGAATAATTTCAGAAAATTTTGTCTTAGTTAATTCCATAAAACTACTTTTAAGATTTTCAGCAGAAATCATCTTAGATAATAATTCATCACTAGTACTAGAGGTATGAGAGACTAATAGATCATTAATTGATTGATCATCCAAATTCCAAAATTTTCCACGAACGATATTTGTAATATTATACAAATCTAATTCAGTGCCAAATAATTTTAATAAATTTAGATCAGCCTTACTTTTAATACTATCAGCTAGATTTTGATATAAAATTTTATCAAGATACGTATCAATTACACCAATTTCACCTATGTCATTGTAAAGCATAATTGCTTTTTCAACATCATTTCCAAAATTATAGGATTTAAAATTACTAATTACTTCTTCAATATTTTTTGAAGTTAAAGCTTTGATTGTCACATCTCGTCGTTGAATTAATTCCTCAGCCCTTAACCCAATAGTAGATTCTATTTGAGATTGAGTTTTTCCCAGTATTTTTCCTTTAAGAATATTTTTTAAATTTTTAAAAATAAATTTGTAATAATAAGCCATAAGTAAATTTGAACCGCCTACAGAGTTCATCATCATATAATATAGTTCAGCTTGTTTTCCTCTAAAACTAATTTCAATATTATTTGATGTGTATGGTTTTGGAATTTTTCGAATATAATCAGAATACGAAGTACTGTTTAATCGACTTGCAAATTCATCAAGGTTTCTAGATTCTGCCAATGTTTGAAATAATTTTTTAGAAAGCAGTTTGCCTTTTAGACTATATGCCTTTACAGTAGCGTATGTTACTAAGGACCCTACAACCAATGATTACTAGTGGATATTGTAAATTTAAGAATACCTCACGATTATCGAACAAAAATATGTAAAAATTACAAAGTGAAGTGTAATTTTTACATTTAATTAAAAATAATAAAAAAATAGACTGTTTAAGAAAACATAGATGAAATCTTAATTTAAAAATTCAATTGTCTACTCTAATTTTTTGACTTTTTGTGCTGCTGGGCCTTTTTGGCCTTCTCCGATTTCAAACTCGACTTTATCGCCTTCGTTAATGAATCCATCAACGTCAGATTTGTGTACGAACATATCGTCGCCACTTTCTCTTTCGATAAAACCAAAGCCCTTAGTACGGTTGAACCATTTTACGGTACCTTGTTCCATAAATTCTGAAATAATGTATTCACTATATTAACTAAGGTATATTTTGATTCTAGAAATCTTTTGCAATATGGCCATTATCTTTTAGCCATTCTACTTGTGGCAGGGTAAATCTCCAGACAATGTCCCCACGTTCAGATTCATTGAAATCCCATGGAGCAATAATTACAATATCATTATCTCTAATCCAAACTCTTCGTTTTAGTTTGCCTCTTATTCTACCCCTTCGAGTAACATTATCATCACATTTTATCATAACATTTTCTCCTCCCATCATTTTTAGCACCCTACCAAATAATTCACCTTCTTCAGGAAGACGAATTTCTTTTAGTGCACTTTCATTTTTTACTTGACGCTTACCCACAAAAAGTCTAGATCTAGTAACCATATAACTGATGAGGTCTTAAAAAACTAAAACAAAAATTAGAAGGAATTTTATCTATTTTAAAAATAAACAAAACGTGGAGTTTAGATGTATTGAAGAATGCTCGGATTGTTGTGTTCAAAGAGAATATTATCCAACAAAACAATTTGGAAAAATAGGAGTATTAATTCTACCAAATGAAAAAGAGAAAATAGAAAAATTTGCAAAAGAGAATAAAATCGAAATTAAGATTTTGCCAAGAATAGGAGTTTCAGAAAACCCAAACCAAATTCCTACAAAAATTTTAGCTTATCAATTAATGGGCATTGAAGAAAATGGTAACACATGTCCTTTTTTAGATACTGAAAGTGGGGAGAAATCAACTCACGGAGGATATCCGTGTAAAATATACAAAAGTAAACCACTTGCATGTAGTGCTTATCCATTAATTGAATCAAATCCAATAACACTGGATGAAAAATGTAAATTTTGTAAAGAATGTGGAACTGCAAATCAAAACCTAGAGTTTGAGACAGAATCATTATTAAAAATTAAAGAAGTCATGCAAACAAATGCAAATCATATTTGGAGATATGCAACTGGAATTGGCGAAATAGAAGATAAAGAAATAATCAAGACAGGTTGGATTTTAGAAGAAGGAATTTAGATTAAGGATTAATTACTGCACGTCCTAAAATTTTTCTATTTTTTAGATCATCTAAAGCACCAGTTGCTTCATCTAAAGTATAATGTTTTGATACAATTGGATTGATAACACCTTGTTTTGCAAGTTCAATTAATTCAACCATATCTTTGTAGTTTCCAGTGTAAGCACCTTGGATGGTTATTGCCTTTAAGGGCACAGATACTAAAGGTAAATCTACAGAACCACCAAACAAACCAACTAAGATAATATTTCCACGTTTTCTAATTACGGATAGATCAAGTTTTACAGTTGGAGGTGCATTGACAAAGTCAACTATACTATCAACACCTTTTTCATTACAAATAGACATTATTTTTTGTGATGCATCACTTTCTTTTGTATTAATTACATCAGTTGCACCCAATTCTTTTGCAATTTTTAATTTCTCATCATCAATATCTGCACAAATGATTTTACATTTTGCCATGTGGCTAGCTATCTGAACACCCATTAAACCTAAACCACCTGCACCAACAATTAAAATTGATTCAGGATTATTGACTAAAGCTTTTTTGATTGCAGTGTAAGCAGTTAATCCAGAGCATGCTAAGGAAGATGCAGAATCAGGATCCACATCACCAATATTTGCTAAAAATTTGTAATCAGGAACAATAACTTTTTCAGCATAACCTCCATCTTGGAAAACACCTAATGATTTAGGAGTTTCACACAAATTTGTATCTCCTTTTTCACAAGTTGGACATTTTGCACATCCAATCCAAGGATAAACCAAGACAGTATCACCAATTTTCACATCTTGTACAGAATCACCAATTTTTTCAATAGTACCAACAACTTCATGACCAGGAGTAACTGGGAATTTTACACCTCTATCTGTAACTTTCATAAATCCATCACCTGTATCATATCCACCTTCCCAAAGATGAAGATCACTGTGACATACTCCTGTAGAGACAACTTTGATTAATACTTGAGTTCCAGTAGGTTCAGAAATTTCAACTTGATGTAATTCAAGGGGTTTATCAGGTTCAATAATTCGTGCTGCTTTCACAAAAAGGATTTTTTATTTTGCAATATAAGAGTTGACTGGAAGTAAGAAAAAAGTAGAGTAATTAGATATTATGGAATAATAAACTAGTCAATCTGTGAGTGATCCACAAACACCAAACAGTATTTCTCAAGAACCAGTAAATATCCTATTCAGTCCTTCATCAGTAATTAAAAAAGATGTTTGGGAAATAGATCTTATTCAAATTTTGAATTTGTTAATTAAAATTCTTGAAAAAACTGGAAAAAAAGATCTTAAGGTTGCAGGAATGGCAGCACTATCATCATCATTAATTTACAGAATGAAAGTAGAAAGTATTTTTGCATTACAAAGGGCAGCAATGGAGAAAAAACCAACCACACAAAGAACTGACGTGGATATTGAATTAATCGACATTCCCTATAGACATGAATCAACATATCCAGTTTCATTAGATGACCTGTTAGGACTATTACAAAACCTCATTGGAACAATTGCAAATCCACAATCACGAAGAAATAAAAAATTAGATATTGAACCAATTGAAGCACCAGATTTTCAAGAATACTTTATTTCATTAGAAAGCATTATTGGGAAATATGAAGAATTAATTATGAAAAAAATTGCAAGTAAAAAATTTGGATTACTACAAGAAATTATTGCGGATTTAGATCAAGTTGATTCAATTAGATGTTTCTTTGCTGCATTATTTTTAGCAAGAGACCAAAAAGTAGATTTGGAGCAGCAAAATGACGATATCAAAATCATACTCATGGATAAACAACCAGAAGAAGAAAATGTTTAACAGAAATCAAAAGGAGGATGAATCAACATAGCAAGAGTTGAAAATATAACAGAAGCAACTGCAAGAATAGAAGCAGCACTATATTCAGCTGGAAGACCACTCAGAATAGAAGACATCGTCAGAGCATCAGGCACAGAATCAAGAACAAAGACATTAGATTTACTTGAAACAATTATGAAAAAAACAAAAACCGCATTCAAAGCATTAGAAATTGTTATTTTACCAGATGGAACATATGTAATGCAATTAAAACCTGAATACAGTTCTACTGTTAAAAGATATGCATCAAAACCAGTTTTACCAAATGCAACATTAAAGACATTATCATATATCGCATATATGCAACCAATTGCATCAAAACAGCTTGTAGAGACAAGAGGTTCAGGTGTTTATGCACATCTTAAAGAACTACGACAATTAGATTACATTACACATCAAAATGTAGGTAGATTGAAAATTTATACAACTACTGAAAAATTCCAAAAATATTTTGGAATTAGAGGAGATGTTGAAGATCTTAAATCAAGATTATTTTCAAAAGTAAGAAAAACTGCAAGTAAAAGTCAAACAAACAAATCACCACAAATCACAGCAGAAAGTAAATAGAAAAATTTTGATTTAAGGCTAATTTATGGCGTTTTGTATAAATTAGAGTAATTCAACTAATTTTTTGTGAGAAAATCAGTAGAGAATTTAGCAACCAGTAAAATTACTGGAGGACGAAGAAGTCCACTTAGAATTAGAAGAAAATATGAAACTGATAGATATCCAAATGAAGCAATTAACGGAGCTCAAGTAACAGTAACAAGACGAGTTCGTGGAAGTAACAACAAAGTTGCACTAAAATCAATTGATTTTGTTAATTTAGCAACCGGCGACTCGAAAGTAATTAAATCAAAAATTATCAAAGTTTTAGATAATGCTACAAACAATGATTATAGAAGAAGAGGAATAATTAGCAAAGGTGCAATTCTTGAAACAAAAGAAGGCAAATGCAAAGTTGTTTCCAAACCAGGACAAAACGGAATAGCTAACGCAATTTTACTTAAGGAATAAAATGAAAGATTACGAGCACGTCGTAATCTGGTTGGATTATTTTAATAAAAATTTAAAAAAATCAAAAGGTAGAAGATTAGGATTAGAAAAATGTATTTTTGATCCTTCCTTAAAAGAACTAATCGATGCAACAAAATCAGCAGGTTATGAAATTGCAGAATCAGAAGAAAAAGTAAGATTTCCAAGAAGACCATTTGTAAGGTCAGGGTATGTCGTGTTGCCAAAAGGATCCTCTAAGACAATAATTCTTAACAAAATTTCACAAAAACTTGTTTCAAAAAGAGCCAAGCAAACAAAGTAAAATGAATTCTAGCTTTTAGCTAAAGTAAAGTTGACAGAAGTCTATGATAGTGTAAGCATTTCTAGTATTGTTAATTGCAGGAGGTAGGCGAAATAATGCACCTAGCCGGTAGTGGCAGGGTAATCGTTCAACTTTCAAAAGAATTAGTTGAAGGACAGATACTCTGTGACAATAAAGGAACTAGAGTTGCAAAAGTAATGGAACTAATTGGTCCAATAAAAAGGCCGTTTGCATCAGCAACGCCCTTAACAAATAGCATCAACAAATTTGTTGGAAAACGTGTTTTCATTTTTGACCAAACTACTGCAAATAAACCAAAAAAATTTAGGAGAAAAAGAAGATGAACATATTAGAAACCCAAAACTGTCCAGAATGCAAATCATCACTAATTGATGATATGCAAAATGGCGAAATAATCTGTTCTGGTTGTGGAGTAGTTGTCGATGATCAGATTACAGATAGTGGTCCAGAAACAATAAGTTCGAATCTCGAAGACAAAATGAAGCTTGCAAGAGCAACAGGACAAACAACCTATTCTCAACATGATTTGGGAATAACAACTGAGATTTCAATTAGTGCAAAAGACTTCAGTGGAAAAAGAATCAATCACGAAGTTGCAAACCAAATGAATCATCTCAGAAAATGGCAACAAAGAGTAAGAGTATCAACACCAAAAGAAAGACGACTTGCAAATGTTTTAGCAAAAATGGGTGAAACATGTGAATCACTTAATCTTTCAAAAAATGTGTTGGAAACAACTTCAATGATTTATAGAAATTTAGACGGACATATGGATGTCAAAGGAAAGTCTGTAGCTTGTATCACAGCAGCAACAATCTACATGGCTTGCAAACAATGTGACGTCGTAAGATCATTAGAAGAAATTTGTCGAGAAATTGTCCCAGCAAAAGATGTTAAATCAAAAACAAAGCTTGCAGCAAGATACTACAGAACCATGGTAATGGAAATGGGAGCAATTAAAGCTCCAGTATTAACCATGGACAAATACATCTCAAAGATAGCAAACATGACACAAACTGAGGTTAGAGTAGAAAGACTAGCCTTAGAAATTGCAGAAAAGACAAAAGACAACAGCATTTCAGATGGAAAATCTCCAAATGGAATTGCTGCAGCATATCTTTATGTCTCATCAGTACTACTTGGACAAAATGTCCTACAAAGAGACGTTTCAAGTATTGCAGGAGTAACAGAAGTCACTATCAGAAATAGATGTAAAGAGATTCTAACAAATCACAAACTCAAAATTACTTTGAGACCATCTCTGGCCAAATATTAACACCCCCCCCCTTTTCATTTTATTAAAAAAGCCGTTAGGATTAGCTAAATTTCGTCGGCATTATATAGAGAATCAAAATTATTTGGAATATGGCAGTATTAGAAATTAAAGACTTGCACGTAGCAATAGACGGTAAAGAAATTCTTAAGGGAGTGAACCTAAAAACAGGACCTGGAGAAGTACACGCCATTATGGGACCAAACGGTTCTGGAAAAAGTACATTATCATATACATTACTTGCACATCCAAAATATCAAGTTACAAAAGGAGACATTCTATTAGACGGAGAAAGCATTTTAGAATTAACTGCAGATGAAAGAGCAAAAAAAGGATTATTCTTAGCATTCCAATACCCAACAGAAGTTTCAGGAGTAGGATTTTCTCACTTTTTAAGAACAGCTTACAATTCTCTAAGTAAAGCAATGGATGGAGATGATAGAGAAGTATTCATCACTGTGAGAGAGTTTCAAAAATACCTCAAAGAAAACATAGCAAAAGTAGGATTAAGAGAAGAATTCCTTTCAAGATATCTCAACGAAGGTTTCTCAGGAGGAGAGAAAAAACGTGCAGAAGTTTTACAAATGGCAGTTTTGAAACCTAAAATTTCAATTTTAGATGAACCTGATTCAGGATTAGATATTGATGCAGTTCAATCAGTAGCTCAAGCAATCAGTAATGTTTCAACAAAAGATGCAACTGTGATTATCATTACACACTATGCTAGAATTTTGAAATTCCTAGATAAATTAGACTATGTTCATGTATTTGCACAAGGCAAAGTACTTGAAACAGGTGATGCATCTCTTGCAGATAAACTAGAAGCCGAAGGTTATGAATGGGCTTTAGAGAAAACTGCATAAAAAAATTTAAAAATAAAAAATGTCAGAATTGAGAATAAGTTTTTTGTTTAAATAGGGTTTTAGAAGTTAAAAATTATGTCAGAAAATAGCGAGCAATACTTTTTCAATTTTTCATTTTTCAAAGTTGATCCTAAATGGAGATGGATGGCAGATTTAGCAAAAGAAGAGTCTGCAAAAGAAGTAGAAAATATCATTAGTAATTCAGGAATTATGTTTAGATCATATTCAAATTTAGGATTAAGAGATGATGCAGATTTTTTATTTTGGTTTGCAGCAAAAACAGTAGATGAAATTCAAACAGTAATTGAGAAGTTATACAAAACAGTTTTTGGAAAATATATTATTTCATCAATGAATTATTTGTCGTGTACAAGACCTTCAATTTATGTTCAAGAACAAAAGGCTCATGGTTTCATCACAGGAAATAATCCAAAAAAGCACGTAATAGTGTACCCATTTACAAAAACAAGAGAATGGTATCTACTACCAAAAGAAAAACGTCAAGAAATTATGGACGAACATATTACAGTCAGTAAAAAATATCCACAAATCGTACTCAATACAACTTACTCATTTGGCATACATGATGAAGATTTCATGTTAGCATTTGAAGTAGACGATATCAGAGATTTTCAAGATTTAATCATGGATTTAAGAGAAACACAGGTTTCCACATATGTAAAAAATGATATTCCAATGATTGTATGCGTGAAAAAAGACATCATACCATTAATCACAAGTTTAGGATAAACATCTAAAATCAAATATCAGTGATGCAAATTTCGGATAAACATAAATGATGAAATTCCAAATAACCAATTACCCCAAAAGGAGATAAAAATTGAAGTACAATAAACTAGGAAAAACAGACATCGAAATATCAGAAGTAGGGTTTGGAGCATGGGCAATTGCTCTTGATTGGTGGGGTAAAAAAATCGAAGAAGATGAAGCTAAAAGAATGCTCAAAAAAGCATACGATGTAGGAATTAATTTCTTTGAAACAGGAGATCTATACGGGAAAGGGTTAAGTGAAAAATTAATTGGTGAAGTTTTCAAAGATATGAGAGATGAGATTGTCATATCTACAAAATATGGTTATGATTTTAGTGAAGTAGAACAAATAGGACACAAAGAACTTCCACAAAGATTTGATGAAGATTACACAAGAATGGCATTAAGAAATAGTTTAGAAAGATTACAAACAGATCATGTAGACATGTATGGGGTACACAATCCCAAACTAAAAGATGTTAGAAATAATTCAATTTTCAACGTATTAGATAATTTTATCGAAGAGGGATCCATCAAAACATATCAAATTGCTTTAGGTCCCGCAATTGGATGGACACAAGAAGGATTAGAAGCAATGGATAAACCAAATCTCAGTGCAGTTCAAACAGTCTACAACATACTTGAACAAACTCCAGGGAATGAACTAATGAGAAGAGCTGAAGAAAAAGATGTAGGTATTCTAGTAAGAGTTCCAGAAGCTTCAGGAATTCTAACAGGTAAAGTTAATGCAGATACAAAATTTGATGATAATGATCATAGATCAGTTAGAAAACGTGAATGGCTCAAATCAGCATTGGAAAAAGTTGAACAATTCAAACCAATTGCAGATAGAAATGGATTCAATATAACAGAATTTGCAATGAAATTTATGATGACAAAAAAAGGATTTGCAACAGTACTTCCAACAATGATCAGTGAAGAAGAGATTGTAAACTATGCAGAAATGTCAGATGGAAAATACATTTCAGACTCAGACATGAAAGAAATAGATGAATTGTACAACACATGGCCAGCCTATGAATTAAAAGCAACAACATAAACTAACTAATCTGTAAATGAAAAACCCAATCGATTCAGAAAAAACCATAGAAATTATTGAAATAATGAAACTTGCAAAAATTGGCAAATATAAAAAATGGGAATCAATGATTAAAAAAATTAAAAATGAACAAATTCTAAACCCAGAAGAATTAGAATATTATTCAAATTTTACGAGAATTTATAAAAACTCAAGCATAACAAGTAGAAGTAAAATTTATCATACAAAATTATCATTAGAGGATGAAAAACCACCATGTAAAAAATGTGGAAAAGATTCCCTATACTATTGTAACATGAATGATCAATATTTTTGCAATATTCATGTTGTAGGACACGATAAAAACGAAATTTAAGCTGCAGTGTCTTCTAAACTAAATGAATTTTCAACAAAATATTCAACGCGAGTTTTTTTAAATTCACGAGAACTGAAAAGAATTTTGTAATCATTTACATCAATTTGATTTTGAATGGTTTTAGCGACATCATATGCTTCATCATGTGTTTTACAGTGAATCATAGAAAATACATTATATGGCCAATCATCGTATGTGGGACGTTCATAACAGTGACTTATTTGAGGAAATGATCCCAGTGTTTCACCAACAGAGGTAATTCTATCTTCAGGTACCTTCCAAACAATCATTCCATTTGCAGTAAATCCAACTTGCCTATGCCTAAGAATAGCTGCAAATCTTCTCAATACACCTAAACTTTCATAGTGTTTCATTTTTGAGAATAATTCATCTTCAGTTATTCCAAGATTATTTGCTGCTTTAACAAACGGTTCATCAATAATTTCCATATCTTTTTGTAATTCACGAATGAAATCTTTGTCATCTTCTGTTGGTTCAAATTTAATATTTTTAATTTCTTTTTTTTCTTCAGTTGGTGCAATTTCATGTTTTTTGTCATCTACCATATCAAGCTTAACACCAATTTTGAATAATTGTAAAGTTGGAAGTTTTCGAACTTTTTTAATTCCCTTAAGAACATTGAATTTTTCAAGTTCAGAATCTAAATCAGCTCCAGGTGGAACTGCCAAAGTGAACCAAAGATTAAACTGATGATCACGTTCATAATTATGACTAACTCCAGGATGACGGTTAATTTGACTAGCCACATATTCTAATTTATCATGTTCAATTTCCATTGCAACTAATGAACTAGTGTAACCTAGTTTTCGTGTATCAAATATTGCACTAAGTTGTCTTAAAACACCAATTTCTTTTAGATGATTTAATTTTTCTTTAATAATTTCAGGAGTAGTATCAAATTTTTTAGCAATAGTATCAAAAGGTCTAGTAATTAGGGGGAAAGTCCATTGAATTTCATTTAGAAGTTCCTTATCAGATTCACCTAAAGAAGACAATATGTGAATTACTTGGTAATTCAATTAAAAATGTAGCTAGTATTTCAAAAATTAGTTTTAATACATAAATAGAAACTGGAGTGTTTGGGATCGATGATAATTAATCTGAATTTAGAAGGGAAAAAAATCATTATAGTAGGTGGAGGAAATGAGGCAGAAAAAAGAATTAAATCAATATTAAATGAGAAATGTGAAATTTCAGTAATTAGTGATTCCATAAATGAACAAATTAAAAATTGGGTTAAGATAAAAAAAATCAAATTAAAAAAACAGAAAATTGAAAATTTAAAATTTATTTCAGAATTAAAGCCAGACTTAATCATTACAACCACAAATGATAAAAAAATTAATCAAAAAATAATCAATTATGCAAAAAAGAGAAAAATCATAGTATATAGTTCAGATAATCCAGACGACAGTGATTTTTCAAATGCAGCAATAATAGATTTTGAAAAAACAATACAGATTGCAATTTTTACAGGTGGTAGAAGTCCAGTGATGTCTAAAAAGATTAAATCAAAATCAGAAAAAGCACTAAAAAAAGTAATTTTGAAAGAAGATATTGCTCAAATTAAGATTCAGAAAATCTCACGAAAACTTGCCAAAGAGATCATTCCTACTCAATTTGAACGAAAACAGTGCTTGAACAACATTATGAACGACAATCAGATTGATCAGTTAATAAAAGACGGTCAGATAAAAAAAGCTGAAAAGCGGGCTATAGAGATAATTAAAAAATGGAAATAAATCAAAATATCATTAATGCACGTGTAACATTTCGTAATTCACCAATTCATATTTTAGAGAAATTTACAATAAAAGACATAGATACTGCATATCAACAATTCAAGAAACATTCAGAATTAGATGAATGTGTAATTATTCAAACGTGTAACAGAATTGAATTATTTGGTAAATCAAAAACAGACAATACAGATAAAATCAAAAAAACATGGGCAAGCATAGCAGGATTAGATGAAGAAACATTTGAAGAAAATATAGAATTTGTAGAGAATCACGATGCTCTTCATCATCTGTTAAAACTAACATCAGGCTTAGATTCAATGGTATTAGGGGAAGAACAAATTTTAGGCCAAATAAAAAATTCAATTACATCTGCAAGAGAATCAAAAGCATCAGGTCAACATCTTAACACATTATTTGACAAAGCAATTAGAATGGGTACAAGAATTAGAAACTCTAGTGGGATTGGAAAAGGTGGCATATCAGTTGGTTCAATGGCAGTAAAACTTGCAGAAGAAAATATTGAGGAATTAAAAACAAAAGAGATTTTATTAATTGGAACAGGAGAAGTGTCTACCCTTGTTGCAAAATCATTACAAAGAAGAGGATATACGTTTAAAGTTACAAGTAGAACAATAGGTAGATCAGAAACATTTTGTGAAACTATGGGTGGCAATCCAATTAAATTTGAAGAAATACTTTCAGGTTTTGACAAATACGATGTAATATTTGTAGCAACAACAGCACCATATTTTCTTGTCACTCAAGATAGAATTACAGATGCAATGAAAAATAAAAACAATGGAATGATGATATTAGATTTATCAAATCCAAGAACAGTTGATGAAAAAGTAGCTACTATCAAAGGAATCAAATTAATGAATTTAGATCAAATTGCAGAAATGGTTGAAAAGAACATGAATGCTAGATTAAACAAGGTGAAAACCGTTGAAAATATAATTAGAGAAGAAATCTCAGTATTAGAGGCTTCAATGAAAAGACTAGATGCAGAACCACTTGTAACAGATGTATTCAAAAACATAGAGAATCTCAGAGAAAAAGAACTACAAAAAGCACTTCAAATGTTAGATGAAAAAGATGAGAAAAAAGTCAAAATTATTGAAGAATTGACAAAAGCAGTGGTAGAAAGCATAGTATCAACTCCAATGAACAATATTAGAAAAGCATCAGAACAAGGGCAACCAGATGTATTAGAATTAGCAACGAAACTTTTTGACTATAAAAAACAAAATAAGGCTGACTAGGATTATATTTTAGCCAAGAGTAATTTCAGATATGTCATTTCCAACTAAACGCCTTAGAAGATTAAGAATTTCAGAAAAAATGAGAGAATTAGTTCAAGAAACAACATTAACCCCAAGAGATTTCATTTGTCCAGTATTTGTCCAAGAAGATCTTAAAAGTAGAATCAAAGTCGAATCAATGTCAGAAATTGAAAGATTACCATTAGAAGAAGTAAATCAAGAAGTTAAAGAAATTATAGATTTAGGAATCCCAGCAATAATGTTATTTGGAATTCCTACAAAAAAAGATGAAGCAGGTAGTTCTGCTTTTGATGATGAAGGAATTGTTCAAAAGGCAATCACCCAAATTAGAAAAGAATTTGGAGATAAAATAGTAATTATGGCAGATGTTTGTTTGTGTCAATTTACATCTACAGGTCATTGTGGAATTATTCATGAAGATAAAATAGACAATGATACTAGTTTAGATATACTTGCAAAAATCGCTGTTAGTCAAGCTAAAGCAGGAGTAGACACAGTTTCACCATCAGCAATGATGGATGGTCAAGTTGCTGCAATCAGAAAAGCGTTAGATGAGGAAGGATTTTCAGATGTCTCAATAATGTCACACTCAGCAAAACATCGTTCAAACTTTTATTCGCCTTTTAGAGATGCTGCAGAATGTGCACCAAAATTTGGAGATAGAAAAACATACCAAGTTCCATTTACAAATGCAAGAGAAGCAATGATGGAAGTAGAAACAGACATTGAGGAAGGAGTAGACATGGTAATGATTAAACCAGCACTATCATATTTGGATTTAATTGCAGAAACTAGACGAAAGTATAACGTTCCAGTATCAGCTTATAGTGTATCAGGAGAATATGCATTGGTTAAAGCAGCATCACAATTAGGATACGTAAATGAAAAAGACATCACATTAGAAATTCTTCATTCCATTAAAAGAGCAGGAGCAGACATGATAGTTACATATTTTGCAAAATCAGCCTCAAGATTTCTTCAAGAATCATGAGAAATGATGAACGTTTTGAAATAGAAAGGGCCTTTGATTTATTGCCACATGTTGTAGGGGCAAGTTGGACAGCAGTTTGGTTTAGAATGCAAGGAATAAGAAAACCAACAGTAGAAGAATTCAGGGAGAAAACTTTAGAATATCTAAAAATGATTGAACCAGTCTTTGAATCATTTCCAAAAAATGAAGATTTTGAGGCAATCAACAAGTACATAGATTTTAGAAAAAAGCAAGAATATGAAAAAATTATTTCCGGGGAGAATAAGGAAATCGAAAAAAGATATGATAGATATGTCGATTACGGCTAAATTTCACTTTTAAATTGTTTTAAAAATATTTTCAAGACCTTAGTTCTTTTTTTAGCTTCTATTTTACCAGATTTTGTATTCATTAAAGATTGTAATTTTAATAATTTATTAAAAAAATGATCAATTGCCCAGTGATTATCATCAGGCTTTCGGTTATTACAAAAAGGATCATCAATTTTGTAAAAAGGTCTATTCAGTGAACCACTGGTAGCAAAAACTCTTGCAATACCTATTGCACCTAAGGCATCAAGTCTATCAGCATCTTGCAATATTTTTCCCTCAATAGTTCTAGGAATTCTATTTTGAGAAAAACTATGATCTTCAATAGCATTACAAATTATACTAATTTCTTCATTTGAGAAAGCATATTTTTTTAAAATGGATTTAGATTTTTTTGCACTTTCAACAGAAGAGAATTTAGATCGTTTACTTAATTTGGGGTATGAAACAATATCATGTAGTAGTGCTGCAGTAAGAACTAATTTTTGATTTGCCTTTTCTTTTTTTGTAATTTTTTGTGCATTATGAAAAACTCTCATAACGTGTTCAAAATCGTGTGCAGGATCATTATTCATTATTTTTATTACTTCTTTTTTTATAGAATCTAATTCTTTCATTTATAATCTCCAAATTTTTGGTTTAACAAATTTTATTTTTCTTTGAGTAATCAATGCAGTCCAATTAATACATGCAAATAAAACAATTAAGCCAATTCCAACTCCATCAATTAGCAATATACCAGTAAGACGGTCCTCAAAGATTTCTAAAAAGGGAGTTAAAACAGCATTACCAAAATATATCATTACAATATAGGAAATAGTTCTACCAAACCAAAATCCAATATAGATTCCAATACTCTTTGCTCGCATTAATCCATAGGTAATAAATAAAATATTACTTGGAAGTGGTGTTGCCCCAAACAAAAATGATGCTAGTAAATATCCATATTTTTTCTTATTCAAATAATCTCCAATGATATCAAGATTTGATTTTTGTTCTTCGCCAACAAATTTTCGAAACAATCCACTTATTTTTTTTAAAAAAAATCTACCAATTGTAGCTCCAGTTGCACCAACTGCTGCAAGAAGTACAATATTCAAAGTAGGATCAAGAAGATAGAAAGATGTCAAAACAATCCAACTTGGAGGCATTAAAATCGGTGATGCATTAACACCAATCAATATCAAAAAAATTCCAAAATATGAAAACTCTCCAAATAATTCAAAAATATCCAATTTTCTTCAATAATTATACTGGTATTTTGTTTCTAAACCCTTGGATCCATATTTAGTCAGTAGATAATATGATAATTTTTGGAAATAATCAAAAAATTGCATATTTTTCCAAACAATGATCATGTTTTACAACAAATGGGATCAATCATGCAATATCCTTATAAGCAATTTGTGGGTTTATAAGATATGTCAGGTACGGTTTGGAAGTGCTATAGATGTAATCTTACTTTCAAAGATGAGCAACTTGCAGAAATGCACAAAACCATATCAAACCATTCAGTTAGCAAAACCAAGACAATTGTTGCATGATTTTAGAAGTTTTAGTAAAATGATAGTGCAGAGGGTGGGATTTGAACCCACGAACTCCTAAGAGAAGGGATTTCTTATATTATAGAGATCTTGAGTCCCTCTCGGTTGACCGGGCTTCGATACCTCTGCAACAATACTAGATTTTTCCAATATTTCTCAATTACTATTTGAGAAATTGATCCATGATTTTAGAAGTTTTTTAACAAAGCTTATAATCGAAAAGGTTGTTGAAAATCACATGTCAGAATCAATACCAATTTCCGAAGCAAAAAAAATGCGAAGCGGAGTTAATGTTGAAGCCGAAGTTATTGGCAAAGGAGATCCAAGAACTGTGAACCTCAAATCAGGTTCTGGAACAGTAGATGTCTGTGATGCAACAATAGCCAACGGAGACGGAACTGAAGAAAATCAAATGAAACTTACATTGTGGGGAGACGACATTAAAGCAGTTAATGTCGGTGACAAAGTTGTCATTGAAAACGGATACACAAATGAGTTTAGAGGAGAAGTATCTTTAACCAAAGGTAAATTTGGTAAGATGACTGTAAATCCTTAGAAATTTCTTTTATTTTCAAAATTATTTTTTAAATCAATCAAGATTGTTATGATCCCTATTATCATAGTGATGATTCCAACAATAAGTAAGATACCAGAAACAATTAGTGGAACAACCATTTCAGCAATAGGTGAATTAGGATTTGTAAAAGATGCAGAATTTTCAGGATCTTCAGTAAACATTATTACAAATTCTACATCAGTAGAACCAATATTTTCAATTTCAAAGTTTAATGTATCAGATTGCTCAACAAAAATTGTTTCAAAATAAACTGAATCAGATTGAACATATTCACCATAAGAATCTCCAAAAATATTTGAGATTGCTATAGATAATTCATCACCATTTTGGTAATCTATAATTTGAATTCCCCACAGAACAGGAACATCAGAAATGAAAGTACTAAAAGAAGTATAAACTACATTTCCAGGCATGATTTTAAAGGGTTCAGAGACATCATCAAACATCCCCTCAAAGAGAGAAGATATCAACAAAGATTCAGAATTTGGAACTTCAGTAGGAACTGCAGATACAGCTACAATAAAAGAAATCATAATCAAAAACGAACCAGCAAATGAAATTAATGGTCCTCGTTTATTCATTTTAAAAATTAAATATTTGAGACATTGATAACTCATTAAAAAATTTAAAAAGATTTAACGACGTGTTTTCTTTGCAGGTTTTCTTTTAGCTGCTGTTTTCTTTGCAGGTTTTCTTTTAGCTGCTGTTTTCTTTGCAGGTTTTCTTTTAGCTGCTGTTTTCTTTGCAGGTTTTCTTTTAGCTGCTG
>Ga0208407_1000163_pt1 | contig 30641 bp, 39 predicted proteins | sample ETNtaG_9_FD_185775 | JGI IMG/M metagenome (GOLD analysis project Ga0208407, IMG submission 185775) | Marine microbial and viral communities from oxygen minimum zone, Eastern Pacific Ocean - ETNP201406SV69 (SPAdes) (version 2) | ecosystem: Environmental > Aquatic > Marine > Oceanic ...
CTGTTTTAATTTTCCTGTCATCATCTTCATAGACTCCCATTTCAACATCTTCCATAACTCCAATTACCCCGTAGTCTTTTCTATGGTTGTATAGAATAACTGGGTTTTTTGCATAAGAGTTCCATGAATCTAAAATTGCTTTTGGTTCGACCATTTCTTTGTGTCGGTCAAGCATTGCTTCATCTCCGACATAAACCGGACCATAGACTACTACATCATTGTCGGCTTTTTGATATTCGTCACCATCAAAGGACTTATCAATTTTGAAAGGAACTATCATTCGGTATTCAAAAACCGCTTCTTCCTGTTTGCCTTTAATTGCATCGAACAAATTGTTATCATCAAGGAAAACTGCATTGTTAAAATCAACCATGACCTATTGACTACGATAAAGGGTTTAATACACTTCCTTTACAATATATTCTTCTGGAGTTTGGTTGAGAACTTTCAAATACTTGGCTTCCAACCATTCATTATCATAGTCAAACACCCAAGATGAGTGTTTTTTACTGGGTTGTCTTATACAACTCCATCCCCAACGCTTGAGAAAATTTGGCACGCTCATTCTCCCCAAGTATTTATTTTGGGGTGTGGCCGAATTACCTACCGCTCTTGGTTTATTTGCTAAAATCGCATCAAGACACTCGATAGAAGCCCATCGTAGTTCAGGATTTGCCAATGCTTCTTTAGCGAGTAAATACGCACGGTGGTTAATCCAGTTTGGGAATTTGCTTAATTTATCTCTCGCCATATTACATCGGAAGAGATAACCCTATATAATAGTTTCGCCTATCGCATTCTCAATGGGAAAATTTGTCTAAATTTCTCATTGAATACTTCCTGTGGAACTGATTTCATTTTTTCTTTAGCCATTCTAACTGCGGGTCTAAGATATGGTTTTGGTGGCATTGGAGCATAAGATATTCTTCCAAACTCCACTACTGACGCATAGCCAACCCTTGAATTTCCAAATCTGACGGTGTAGCCTTTTCTTGATGGTGTTTTAACTGCCCTACCCGAAGCCTTCAATTTCCCTGTATCAACTGGAACTAATTGTTTCGCCTTTCTTAGAATAAAATTAGCAATCCTCTTAGATAATTCCTTGTTATACGATTCGGGCAAAGTGGCCGCCAACATTTGGAATTTAAGTCCTATTCTTGAAAATACTGCATGATTAACAGAGATGTTTGACATACTCATTCCTCTGTGTTATCTTCCTCTTCCTCTTGGACTTCCTCTTCCTCTTGTGATTGGTTGATTGTTAATTTAGGTGATAGGAAGAACGGGTCATCGGCTTCATTGAAGTCTAATGACTCAAGACCAAGCATTCGTCTTGATTCGTTTATACTAATTACCCCTTCTTGTCTTAAAGAAGCAATCGCCTGACCCTGCGCTCTTACCACTTCCGCCATTATTTTTTGCTTAGATGGTCTAATCGAATTGAAAGCAAACCTATAATCTTTAATACCCAAAAGTGGAAGTATCTTGTGATTGACCATACACTCAACTCTATATTGATATGCTTCAACAACATCATACCATGAATCTAATTGTGTTTCAGGATTTGACATTTTACCTGTTTGAACCCAACCCAGTTTCATTGGTGGTATTCCGAATACTGCACATATCTCTTCTCTGTAATAATAAAGTAAATCTAAATGCTGACCATCTTTTATCGAGTCCAATAATCTAACAGTTTGAAACCCAGTTCCACCATTTACTGCTACAAGACCAAAAGGGGATTTACCCCCGCTTAATTGTTGCTCAAGCATGGCAAGCATGGATTTCATTTCAGCATTAGAAACATCTCCAACATTAAGTATAGTCTTTGGTAATGTTCCAGTGAATGATTCGTTTATGTAATTGGATAGGTTTAGATGACCTGCTATTGTATTCATCAATGGAACAAGTGGTGAAGAACCATATCCCCTACCTGCTTTGTATTTTGATATATGAATAACTTTACTCGATGTGAACCTACGGGTTTTTCGCTCTATGGTTTGTATGAACGCCATAGCAGGTGGTGCAGGTGTCCTATTGGCGGGAATAATCTTCATTGTTTCAGCAGGTATATTCCAAATCGAGACAAGATTTCCTCCGAAGTTCCAGTCCTCCCCATTCTTACTTGACTTATCTTTAGTTCCATCTAATTCTAAATATGCATCTCCAAATAATGCCAAGTCAAAGATTAATGATTCAAGCCATTCGTCGCCGTTGTCGTCAGGGTTTGGTGTTTTGAAAAACTCTCTAAGTGTATTTAATTCAACAGAATTTCCTTGTTCAATACCTTCTTGTAAATCAAAACGATAGCCATTTCCTAAACAATCATCAACAGTTCTCCTTAGAATAGCATTTACTACCTCATTTTGTAAACTTATTTGTTTAATTAATGTATAATCTATATTGGGTGTAGCACCACTTGTAGCATAACTGTGAGCGGAGGTTTGCATACCAATTTTTGTTAAAGATGCCAAATGTTTGTAATCCATCTCATCTTTATTTTCCATGTTAATGACCGTTGGTTCGATTTTATTTCTCTTGAATCTATCAAGAAAACGCCTACGCCTCTCCGCCATGAACTATACTACATGCCTTTGGTTCTAAACCTTATCGGCCTATTTGCTCGTTTTTTGCTTCAATTCTTCCATCTCAACTTTCATCTCATGTTCATGTTGAGCCTTTGCTAAATCCATTTCATGCTCATGTTGAGCCTTTGCTCTTGCCAGTCTTGCTTCGGTTTCAGCAGGGATAGAATCAACTTCATTCTTTTGCTCCGTTTTCCAAAGTTCAAGAATACTATTCATGAACATTAAAGCCGGACCACTTATGAAACCTAATAAGATACCATACTCTTCAAGTCTATCTAATAGTGAGGGGTCATTTAATCCTCTCCAAATAATCAGACATGCGAACCCAACAAATGCCAGTATTGATGGAACACCAATAACCCACACTAACCTATCATTTTGACTTGCTTTATTATTGCTCATATTATCATTTCCTTTTACATAACTACGGGTAATCCGAGAACTGCGACGACTATTCCAATACCAACGCCGATAACTTTCTTTACGATGACTCTTAGACTTCCTTCCACTTCGGCTTTGAAGTCCATTACTATTGCTATGTCCTTCTTCATCTCCGCCTGTTCGACCTTCATCTCCGTTAAGTCCTCCGCTATGTGTGCCAAGTGATTGTCTCGGATTTGAACTACATCGGTGTGAACCTGTTTCATCATTTCTAACAACACACCGTCTGATGGCATGATAAATTGAAGTAAATACATGGTTTAAAACGGATAGGATATTTCGGGTTATAGACATTATAGTAGGGGTCAGAACCATGACCCACAAAACGATAATAAAAATAGCAGGTATTAACCTTCCAAATACATATCCCGCTTCAAGACTAAGCACCAAAAGTCCTCATTTCCATAACTCCGCCACCATCGTAAACTTGTCTTGCCAGTCTTGCATACAGTAAAGCGTGGAATGCGTGGTCATCACTGTCTCGACCATACTTCGTTAGAGTTTGTCCTCTAACTGGTTTGGTATTTTTCTCATCCTTTTCAGCCGTCGAAGTCAATGAACACCATTGATGAATCACCCAGTCAAGCGACTCATCTTCATAGGGTAGTGATATTTCACCACGCTTAATTTGTTCTAATGTTTCTTCAACATAAGTGGTTCTATCAACTACGCACATATAGATTAGATTCCTGTTGTTATCCCTGCGCTTGTATTCGTATGGTGTCATTGGCCTTGATGAATAATAACAAGACCTAACCCTTTCTCCAAATTCCTCTTGAAGTTCCTTGACCTGCCTTGCACCATAACCAATATCAGCAACAACTTGAACACAGTTATAATCTGTAATGAGTTTCTTTAATTGAAGAACTTCATCACCCTCGCCTGATTCTCTTGCATCCAGTTCAAGTGCATTTATTATATCCCCCTTATCGGTCATAATAACCACTGTTGTTGTAGCCCCCCAGTCAATCCCCATGTAAGTCTCCTGTGGTGGAGAAACCGCTCTAATTATTCCTCGTTTTCTATCAAGACATGGTAGCACTTCATCAAATGTTAGAGGTTTAGAAGTTCCAGCCCAAAATTCACCCATTACCTCATTTGCATATCGTCTTGGTGTGTATGTTTCTTTCTTTTGTAATATGTCGGCTTTGCTAATATCGGGGTGCATAGGTTGTGATATATGATAACCGATAATGTTAGCCTTACTCTCTGTGTGAACCCATCTTTGGGCTTCTTCATCCCATTCGCCTTGTGTTGATTTCTCCCACATTTTCCAAAATTCCGAGCCTTGTTCACGGGCAGTTCCAGACACAACTACCCATTTGTATTCCGATTGAGCCAACATCTCAACTAACATAGGCAACACATCGGAGTCGGAGTCTTGGTATTCATCAATACAACATAAATCGGCTTCAATACCTAACAGAGCATGAGCATCACCCCAGTTAGAATAAGCGTATAAGTGATTCAAAGATAATGCCCCAACATCAAATGTTTGGTGGCTGACGCTTGACTTCAATCTTGATTTCAATAAACAACCCCCGTTAATACTGCTCATCATAGCACCATTGAACCTCTCTTCAACAAACCTTGTCACTTGAGGTTGTCTTGGTGCAGTATAGACCGCATTAAAATAAGGTATATTCAACAAAGCGTAAAGTAATAGGTTGCATATCGTTTCAGTTTTCTCAACCTTCCTACTGCATTTTAGCATTATCATTTTGGTAGTGTCAGACTTTTCCATAGCCCCGAAGTGCCTATAAATCTCAATAAGATATGGCCGCTCATCAAGCATGAACGGTTTGCCGTCAATGGTGCGGAAGTATTGCGACCATCTATCGGGGTAAAGTGCAACGGCTTTCGCCTGTTCCGCATTGAGCCGACTGGCGTTAGCAGGTTCGCCCATAACCCCGCTTGGGGCGTTAGGGTTTAGAACCGTTGTGGTGGTTTTAATTTCTAACCTTGATAAGTGAAAGGGCAACCGTAGCATTTGTAAAGACCTGTCACGCCTTCGTATTTATTAAACATGATTTTGCCGTCGCATCCGACGCATTCACACTTAGATGGTTCACCTGTGATGTTGCACGAAAAGAAAGTGCATTCATCGTCGTCACAATTGCATAGGTGCAATTTAAATCCATTATATTCTGTTTCATCGTAGGTTTCCGGTTCGGGCATGTTTAATCGTAGGAGTCGCCCCTATATAAGCGTTGTGTCTATTCTTCCACTATTTCAACCAAATCGTCAGGTGGTAGGCTCGCCAAGCCCCAAAAAATACCACATGGTTTGCCACATATAATTGCTATATTTGGGTATTTATCTCCAGAGCCTAACCAAAGAGCGTCTATTGGACCATCTCGTTTACAGTTAGGGCATTCTTTTACAGTGCCTACTCCACTAACTTTAGTTTCGTAGCCTTTTCCAAAATCATTATTTGGAACAAGAACGGTTGATGGTATCTGTTTGTTAGTCAGCCATCTCGTCATCAATTCCACCTGCTAAAATGTATTCACAACGGACTCTCCTATTACCATGATGGTTCACTCCGTTTTTAGAAACTTCGATGGTGTTAATAACACCCTCCCGTGCCATTTGCTTTAGAATGAAACTCATCTGTTTGGGTGTGCGGTGGGATTTCTGAGTATTATTGCAGTATTCAGCCAATACACCACTACCCATCGGTCTTTTTTCAGTAGCCAGTTTTGCTTTAATCGCTTGTCTTATGCTTTTTGGTATCTTCATATTATCACTCCTATTTACGCCCACATGTTGTCAGTATATAGTTCTTTCTGCCTATTCAACAATTATGCCCTTTTTCTTACAATCAGGACACTTTAACTTGAGAGTAGGTGGCGGCATATCTTCCTTAGAGAGCGAGACTATAACCCTTTGCCCGCATTCAATACAACGGAACTGGTTTATGTAAAAATCACTATCCGCCTTTATTTTGAGTTTTATAGGCAACCTTTTATCGAGATGAATTGCAGGTATAGGTTTAGAAACCTTTATAGACTCCCCGCCCACCTGCGTATCGCTTGGGGCATGTTTTGCATCATCATGGGCGGTTCTTGCATGAGTAAAAAATCTATTAGTAAATGCGTTATCATCCCATGTTGTTGTTGCTCCAGATGTTATTGATATGTCTATTGCGCTCATTACGAAGCATCCTTTGTTCAATATATCTTTGACCTTTTCACACATGATATTCATGCTATCACAATATACATCAACACTGAAACCTACATTTTTAAATCCATCTTTTCCACCCTTAGAACCTGCAAACGCCATAGTAGCCATTTTAGAAACATATCTATGTGCGTTTTTCATAGACTTATGATACCTTGTATATCCCTCTAAACGGTCCATACACTCTGCAACCCATATACCATAAGTCATTTTGTTATTGACGGCATGAGGATAAGCAACTGACACAGATGATGACTTCATTAACAAACCTTTATTTGTTGAAGTTTCTCTTAAGACAAAGTTTAGAGTTTTTTCGTCATCATCTCTGTATCTTGGGTCATATATAATCACATATTCCTTTCTTCCTATGTTATCAATACAATCCCCATCGAGTCCTTCATTGGTGTAAATATATCCAAGTGGTATGCATCTATCATCAAAGAAGGTTAATTCATCATCATTTACTGTCAAATTCCATTTCTTGGTAATGAATGATTCATCAGTAATACATTGCATTATATGGTTGCCTATATCATCGGCTGAAAGGTTATTTTCATGGGTCGCCCATGATACAATGTTAGGCTTAACATCAGCCAAAGTCAAAAGTTCTTCAACACCATCAAAGTCAAATTCACTCATGCTTCAACCTCCTTCATGGCTTGATTCCAAGTGTCAGATTCAACGCCCCCATAGAGTATTTCTAAGCCACCCTTAACGCCAGTTTCACCCATTAGGTTGTGAACCTCTGTCGCTATCAACAGAGCCAATTCCTGTATGTTAGGAATGTCTATTGGTAGTCCTTCGTCAGTTTGCATTCTTATTGCTATTGTATCGTATTTCATTTTATCACCTATTATTTCTCAATGCCTTTTTCAAACAAGCCTTGAGTGGGATTAGTATTTGTTCAGCCAAGTTAGCCGTATTTGTGACGGAAGCATGACCGTGATTTCCATAGTATTTTGAAGTGTCCATACCTGCAATACCAACAGAGAAAATTATTACATCTTCATCTTCCGCTTCTTTCAAAACACTAACTAAGTGAGAGCGTGAAGAATGACTTGGTGGTGCTGGACCGGCCGGTGAGCCGTCGCTAATAACAAAGACAATTCTCTTAGCATTTTCACTACCAAATCTCGCCGTTCTATCAATAGCCCATCTTAGAGCGAACCCATCAGCATTTTCTCGGCCAACATGGGATGAAGCAATTTTGCTCTTAGTCTTGTTATTCAAAGTTTCATTAGCACCTTTTCTAATTGTAATTCTGGTTTCACCGTTAGGAGCGTCGCCCCTATAACTTCGCCCATATTGTGAGTAAAAATCAACCACTTCATATTTAGCCCCTATTTCCTCAAGAACTGAACTAATAGAAACCGCCGCTTCACCCGCACAGTCAGCACGGTTTTTGTAAGCACCACTTCTTATTCCACTAACAGAGCAACCCATAGACCCGCTTGCATCAATTAGGACAACAACATTAGCATTAAATTCAGGTGATAATTTGTCAGTTTTGAAAACTTTATCACTTGTTGAATGCGCCCAAAGTCGGCGTGTATCAAGGCGACCTCTTTTCTTGTGTGAGTTAAATTTGGTATCAGCACCCTTGACTAAGTTCTTCATGACTTTACCAATTCTTTTAATTCCGCCTTTGTTGGTTCTTTCAATTACAGAATATGCGCTTCCATCCGAGCATGTAGTCTCTTTTTCATTAGTTTGGGTTTGAATAGAAACTTCATGACCAAAGAAACGACCTCCGCCCATTTCGCTATTTTCATCTTTAAATAACTCTCCGTGTTCTTCAATTTGTTCACACTCAAAGTCTATCATTTCGCCTAATTCATCAACAAGTGCTTGCATTTCACTAAACATTTCAACCGTTTTAGTTCCTTCGCCAGTTCTTGCTAAAGCATTACCTACACTGTGACCGGAGTTCTCATTTACTTTCGCACTCTCTGTAATGACTTCGCCCTCATAGTTTGAAGCAGTTTGGCTTTCACCTTGACCTTCTTCGCCCTCTCCTTCGCTTCCATAGACTTCATCACCTTGACCGTCAGGAGCGGAAGAGTCGCCAGTTTGAGAACCGGACTCGCCGTTATCGCCGTTATCGCCGTTATCGCCCTCTCCTTCGCTTCCTTCGCTTCCTTCGCCTTCATCGTCACCTTGACTACCGGACTCTCCGCCTTCGCCGTCAGCACCCTCTAAAGCATCATTAAGAGCATTTACATCTTCATCATCGGAGTCGGACATATCTCGACCCTCTGTTGGGCGTTCCATTTTCTTGAACCTCTTGGTTCTAACTTTCTCTGCCTCTTTCTTCATTCTCTTTTGGTTGTTAGCGGCTTCTGTAATTTTGTCCATTGACATATCATCAGCAAACAAAGCCTTTCCTTCGGCTGAATCGGAAGCCCCATACTCGCTACCATCGGTTTCATCGGCGGGGAAATGAGTTCTGTATATTTCCAACATAACTCTTGCTTTCTTAATTACTGTGGAAGTGTCCTGTGAAGCAATTGCATCAGCAAACAAAGGTCGAATTTCATCCATCATAGCAATTACTTTTTCATTATTGACAAAGTGTGGAGTAGCCAAGATAACCTCTGTGGCAATAGCAATAACACCAAGTTTAGGTGCTTCATTGTCACCAATGGTTCTTCCTTTCAGGGTTGCTTTATGTGAAGCCATAAGTCTGTTTTGAGTGTAGTCTAAACGCTTCTTAGAACCTGCAAAATCTTGGCCTAATAGGTAATTGACTCTTGCATCTTCAACAATGTTCACCATGTCATGAAGTAGTTTATCTTCGTCGCCTCTTTTAATTCCGTCAGCAACCCTCTTCCATGCGTTAAAGTTAGTGTATCTCAAGTGACCTGCCGCTTCGTGGGCTAAGATTGCTTCGCTGATAATCAAATTCTCCGCTTGGCTTGTCACATCAGGTAAAATAGGATAAGATAGCCAAACAGTGCTACCATCGGTTGCACATGGGTTGCCGTCGTTAATATCAAGTTTCTTAATACAACGGCCTTTGCCGTTTAGTTCACCGGATAGAACCTTAGCAATACGGCTTAGGTGTATTGTGACTCTTCGACGGCTTGATTCATTAAATGTATTCATATCCGCTTTTTGTTCACTGGCGAACATTGGGTTTACGGGGGTTTCTGTTTCGGTCATGTTTAGTCCTATACACCACACCTATATAAGGACTTCGGCCTATTGAAAATTATAGCCTTTTATTTGAGCCTTTTATTTGACGCTTGGTGTATCGTGGTTTGAAGGTTGTTTCAGTTCTAAATTGCTCTAATAGGGTTCTTGATATTTTAGACAAGTCATCAATTTCCCATGCCATAGAATACAATCTAAGTGCCTCTAAACATTTTGTTGGATTTGCTTTATTGTGTATTGCCATTTGTATAATAGAAAGAGGATGGCATGAAGAATAATCATATCCCTGTTTCAAAATAACTTCTGGTTGCTTTGTATCTGGAACTGTTTGTCTAATCCTATTGGGTTCAATACCATACTTCAAACAAAGGGTTGCCAATCTCCACGACTCCGCCTTGTCGCTAATTTTTTCAATTAGCGAATCGGCTTTGTTGAGTCCAAGATGGCGGTTCAATTCCGTAAGACCTGCAAATAAAAATCTCTTGGCGGGTTTAGGTATCTCAACAATCATGCATTTGGCTCTTAGCCTGTAAGGTATTGCTTCAAGGTATTGACATTCTAAAACAAACGGTGGAGGGTTGTCTATTGTGTTAATTTTATTGTATAAAGATGGCTTTAGATAATCAGCACCCTCTATCAAAGCAAGCCTGTAATTCCCATCAAAAGTCGGATGGCGTGCATTCTCAATACATACCAGTGGGTCATCATGTTCCACGACCTCTATCTTATATTTGTCAGCCAAGAATCTGATAATTGTTGTTTTGCCAACACCTGTATTGCCATAAATGATTAACGGTTTAGATGGTGTATTCATCCATGCCTCTATCGGTGTCAATACTGATTTGATTATGTGCTTAGTCGGATTCATAAATATCATTTAGTTTCCTTTGAAAATAATTTTTGTATTTTTGATTAGGGTCAAATAATTGCCTTAAGTTCGCTACTAATTCCTCTAATGCTTCTATTCTTGCTTCTAAATCTTCCACTCTTATATTGCTCATATCACTTGAGTTAATATCCACCTATATTAAAGGGGAATAGTGAGAGGGGGAGCGTCAGGAATCACCCGTTGTCCTCCCCCTCTCGTTTTAACCCAAATTCGACAACGGGTTTTGAGTTCAATAATCAGCCAATCTTGCTCTGCAAGCCGCTTCAATATGTGGTCTTTCATCGGCATTGTATTTGCCAAGCATAGAGTATTCAATAGCCTCATTCAAGGACAAGTGCTTCATCAATCCAAACATTTGAACAAGAGTTCTTGTTGAAGTATCAGTTTCAAGAAGTCCTTCTTTCTTCAATTGTCTTAAGTCATTAGCAACCAATACCATGCCTCTAATAGTTTCTTCATCTGTGAAGCCACTTTGACCCATTACAACCTCAATTTCTTTTGCTTCCTTAAGGTAGTCAAATGTCAGGTTCATTGTGAAACGGTCTTTTGTTGCTTGGTTCATAGCATTGACACCTGCATAATCTTCCGGTGGGTTCATGGTAGCAATAATTTGAAAACCATTCTTAGCCTTGACTACACGGTTGTTATCTTCGCCAATAACCAAAGTGCCTCTGTCCATTGCCGCATGAGTAGCAATCAAACATGCCTCTCTTGCCGCATTTAGTTCATCAGCCAATAGGCCGAGTCCATAGTCCATAGCAAGTGTCAGGACTCCATCTTGGAATACTACATTACCATCAACAATAGTTCTTGAGCCAATAAATGTGTCCTCTGTGACACCATCGGACATATTAATTTGAAGAAGTGGAGTGTTAATGTTGCCGTAAAAATCTTGAGCCAACATAGATTTGCCACACCCTTTAGGTCCTTCAAAAATCATGTGAGAGTCTTGTGTATTACCATTCAAACTTTGTTGGTAGCACATAGCCATTAGTCTAAATTCCTGTCTGTCGGACTCAACAAAGCCTCTTGCAGTAGGTATCATAGTTTGTAAGTGTGCTGAAAATTCATCAGGGTGTCGGCGTGGTATGCCATAGAATACTCCGCCTTGAGGCGTAGCCTTTGGTGGTGAAGTCTTTTGTTCTTCAATTACACCTGTTTTTGATTGTTGCATCATCATTATTGGTGTTGGTTCAGCACGGCGACCTTCAAGGGTTGCTTTTATTGCTTCAATTTCCCATACTTGCTTATCTTTGCCAATGGAAACTCTAACTATACCGGCTTTGTGCATTCTGTTTGCAGAGAACGCATTACTCTTTAGTGAGGTTATGCTACTATCTCTTCCTTCCGCTATGCACGCTTCTTGTATAGCCTTGAGGTAATCCTCTTCGCTAATCATTCCACCTTCTTTTCTTACTACATCTTTCATTATTTCAATTGTTGTTTTCATCTTAATTCCTTCCTTATTTTTCTTGGGTTATTTTGTCCTATACACCACACCTATATAACAGTTATTATAATGTTATGTTTCATGTTGTCTGTCTGTCTCCTGTTTTTGGTGCGGGTATAGATAACCCTATACACCACTCCTATATAAGGATATTCCCTATATCAAATTAGGATGAAGCAAACCTTTCACTATCAAATATGTTTTCAGTAAGCGTGTTTTCCACTCTTCACGGGCAAACTTTTGTTCTTGTCTTTTCTTAGGCCGTTGAGCATTCCACATCTTCATTCTCTGGTCAGGTGCATACTTTTGACAAGTCGCCACCCAATCAACAACCAATGAAGTTATTGCATACGATAGGTCTTGTGTATGAGTTTCTATCGCTTGTATTGATTCTTCAAGAGTATTCCTAAGACATGATATGCCAATCTGTTCAACAATTTCTTCGCATGAGTCTTTTAGTATTCTCTTTTCAGCCTTCAAAACATCAGCCCATCTTGAAGAAGGCATTAATTTACTACACTCTTTTATCATTTCATGAGTAAAATGGCATTCATCTCTAAGTGTTCTGTATATCCGTCGCTCTCTGTTTAATCCTGTCATTCAAACCATTCCCCCATAGATGATACACCAACACCGGACATACACCGTTGCCAATTAGTGCCTAATGCACTTAATATGGCTAAGAATGAATTACTATCAGCAAACATAGTCTGTATTGACATATCCCTATCAATAACTACATTGTAGTCATCTGGAGAGTCGCCCCATTCAATTGCTATCCTTCTATTGGTTGGTAATGGTTTATCACTGGATTTGGCGAAGTAAATACATGGCTTATCTCCTAAATCAAACTCTGTATCAAGGTTTTCATTACTCCACATTGCCGCATTATAGGCAAATGTGCCTTGTTTCTTCATGCCATATGGCTGACCAAAGGATATGGCGGGGGTTATGTCAGGGTTTTTCATGTCCTCCACCTGCTTTCTAAGAAGTTTGCCTATTTCAGTCTTGCCCGCTCCATCTAATATAGCACTAAACATCTCTTGTTGAACTGTTTTTACTACCTGTGGAGTGGAAGAACGGCGCATTTCAACGCCTCTAAAGCCGTGTTTATCGTTATAATCAAGGTATGCATATCTCTTTTTGACCCCCCATTGGAAGTATCTTTTGTAATATGCATCAGGTTTTATGTTGAAAAATTCATTTTTATCCACATTTAAACACTCTTTGACAAAATCATCAAAGGAATTATTTAATTCATTACAAAGAATCTCTGCCATATCAATAATATCCCTCTCTGTAAAGGGTCTAATCTTATTTTCAATCTCATCATGGTTGGATATTGCCACCTTGCATGAGTCGGTGTCCTGATATAGCGTGCTGAACCGGACTTCCATACCCTCATGAGATGGGGGCATATAGTCTTTATGGGTATATACTCCTTCTTTACAGAACCATAGAGTTCTTTTGTTGATATAATTCTTGTTCCAGTCATTATGACGGCGGGCAGTATCGGTAATATCCGACCCAATTTCAGGGTCAGCCAGTCTAAATGGTCTGTTTTTTGTCTTTTCAGTTCGCCCCGACCCCAAAACACCATACCAAGAGTTCATGTTTTCTTTCATGACCCTCTGTTGCCTATCTAAAACCATAAGTCGCTTAGGGTCTTTCTCTATTTTCATCTGGTTTTTTAATTCCTGTCTTGCTGATGCAAGTTCTCTAAGAACGGTTGGCATAATTCCCACCCTGTCTCGACGGTATATTCTCCCACCTTGAGTCTTAGTTATTGGAAATGGATAACCGTTAGGGTAGTCATCGGGATTAATTTTTGTGTCAGGAGAAAAATTACCTGTGATAATTGCTGATGGATATTCCATTGAGTTATCTAACTCAAATGCATTTCTCCAAATTCCAATAGGTGCATCCATAACAAAACCCCCCTGCTCAATTCCACCTTCGGGCATAGTATCAGCAACCACTTTAGCGGAAGGCATGATAATATCTTGATTCCATAGCAAATGACCCATCATATCTTCAACCAACATCATATTACTGTGGCTTTTGTGTAGGGTGCTATTGTGATAAGCAGTTTTCATAATATAAAACGGTAGTAAATCTAAGACCTCCATACATCGTGCCGCCACTACATTATCCCATGCGTTATAGACGGCTAACATCATTGGGTCTTTGACCATTAAATCTGTAATTCTGTTTCTCGGAACTTTACCATAGCCAAGTGTTGTTGTCGCCATCCAAGATAAAGAAGCCGCTCCGGTTGTAGTCGCAGTTCCTTGAACTTGTTCAGCGTATGCAATTTTAGTATCAAACTGTGGTAGTTTCTTAAGATAAGTTAAACTCGGAACTTTCATTCCCTCTTGTTTTAGAATCTTAGCCCTGTTATACATATATGGTATATCGTAGCCTTTGATATTTTGACCTGCTATAACATCGGGGTTATAGTGATTCAATCTTGCATGAAACCATCGAAAAAGTTCGGCTTCTCTCTGGCTTAGGTCAGGATTGTCAAAACTTTTAACAAATATCTTATCGGCCTCAATAGGCTCAATTGGATTAGTATGCTCGACCACTGAATGCAAAGCCGCTTGTGAAGAAAGAAACCTTCTAACCATACGCTCGGAGGTTGGTGAACAAGTTCCAATTTCATGTATTCCAGTTTTCTCATCGTAAAATGCAATTGACACCACTCGCCCTGTTGGGTTCTGTGTATCTAAACAATCCTCTGTTTCAATATCCCAATACCATAAGTCGAGTGAAAATTCACTGGCCGGAACATCTGATTTGTGAACATTGACGGGTCTTAGGTTGTTCCAGTCTTTGTCCGTATCTATCTCAATAACTGCTTCCCAACCATATATCCATCTAACCAAAGATGACCATTTTGCATCAGCCGAATAATGAGGATAAAAATAATCTCGCACTTCTCTTATGTCAAATGGGGAATTAACATTGACTTCCATCAACGGTTCTCCTTGAATCGTCGTTTTATCGCTTGGTTTAACCGACTTGATGCAAGGAAGGTTCGTAAGTGGAGGGTGTAATTTTTCAGGCTTCGTAGTCCAAAATTTAGGCTGACAACCAACAACCCTAACAACATGACTTGAACCATCCCGTTTCTTAACTCGTAGCACTGTCGCCCAGTCTTTAATGTCGCCTGTTGTTCCAATATCAACAATCAATAATGGTTCACGCATGGTAGTCCATCCTATACCCACCTATTTATTACGCTTTCTTGCTTCTTCAATGCGAATCAATTGTGTAGCCAAATAAACTGATAAGTCAAGTGCTTCTTCCAAAGCCATTTCGACCCATGAATCATCTTCCGTTCCCCATTGGGTCGTATCGTCGCCATGTCTAAGACCATGACCGTATTCTTTGACTCCCTTCGCCATAGCGGTCTTGATGAGTTCTAAGATGCGTGGGTTATCGTCTGTCTGGTGTGCATCACTCATCCTTGTCACCCCAATGGTTGTCGCTGACAATCTTATATTTGCCAAAGACTCTATCCCAAAAAGACCGTTGAATCCAACAATCAATTCCTAAGTGGTGTTCAATTTCTCGCTTCATGTTATTCGCTTCAACCCTTGTTGAAACACTTGTCAGTATTACTTTATCATTCATTCAATCATCACCTTTCGCCACCAACATTTTACTGCCAGTATATCATCCTGTGAAACTGATGCGTAGTATAATCCCTCGCCAAGCGATTTCAAAATATCTTCCTTAAGCGCACGGGGCATTGGGTCATCTTCGTCTGTTGTCAGGTTGTAAATTGAATGTAGGATTTCTCCACCGCTCATACCTCGACCTGCTAAATCATCAATAGACCTATCTAACTCCCTACTTAGTTCGTGAACCTTATCTTTATTCTTATGACATTGAATAATTTTTCCAAGCATATATTTTGCTTGTATTGGATTTAGTGTTGAAATATATTCTTCAACATCTTCCGGCTTGACCTCTGTTGGAATACGGGTCAAAGTCCAAAGTATATTGAGAGCCTTTCTCATAGAACCACTTGACGCTTCACTAATCATTAGTAATGCTTTGTGGCCGATATTGAAGCCCAATGAATCAAGGTAGTTTGTCATGTCCTCTTTACTAATTGGTTTGAATCTGGTATTGGAAAAAGCGCATCGGTCAAGCACCGGACTAATTATTCTGTGCGGGTAATTGCCCGATAAAATAAATCGGGTGTTCTTGTATTTCTCCATGATGCGTCTTAGAGCCGACTGTGCTTCCTGTGTCAGGTTGTCGCATTCATCTAAGAATATCACATTGAACGGTATCGGCATTTGCACACCATCAACCTCAAATGAACCTAAAATTCCTTTCTTGGCGAAGCCTTTGACCTTTTCTCTAATGACACCAATAGACCTCTCATCGGAGGCATTGAGTTCAATAAAATTCCTATCCCAGTCATCACCGAATGAATCTTTCAGGAATGCAATAGCCGTTGCAGTTTTACCTGTGCCTTGTTTGCCAAAGAAACCCATGTGAGGTATCGTATTACCTTTACCTTCTCTAATAACATTGACCATAGCCTTGAGGTATTTTATGATGTGGTCTTGACCCACTATATCATCAAGAGTCTGTGGTCGAAGTTTTTCAGTCAGCATTCTTAGTCCTCATCTTTTCTTCTTCATACTTGTCCATACCCACTCTCAAACTATGTTCATAGTCCTCATTACATGGAGGGCATAAATCACATTCAAGGTGATGACTTGGGCTAAGAACAAACTTAACATTACAATTTCGGCACTTTTTCTTAACAACAAACAATCTTATCTTCTCGCTCATGTCTAATGCTACGAAGCACACCTATATAAGGATATTCCCTATAAGTCCTTGATGGGTTATGAATTTCACCAAGCAGACTTACGCTTTGCATCCATCTTAGCCTTTCGTGCATCAGATTTAGCCTTTTTGTCAGCCTTTAATTTTGCCGATTCAATCTCCGCATCTCTTAGACCTTGATGTAGTTCAACACTTAGGCGAACTATGTCTCCAATGATAGGGTCGTTAAAATCAACAATATCAATCTTCCAGTCTAAGCCTCTCTTAAAGAAAGAAATATCTTCGACATTGTGACTTCCTTGCTTTATTAGTTCTAATCCTTTCAATTGTGTCAATACACTGTCTCTAACCCATATTGAAGCACCTACGCCTCTTCCGCCATAGATACATGCTACATTCCATTGCGAATCTTCGCTGAATCTAACTGCCTGATAGCCTACTGCTCCGGCTGACCTTTCAATGATGGTCATGTTGTGTTTATTTTCAAACAAATCTAAGATGAATTGTTTGGTCGCTTTTTTAATCTCGTTTTTGGACATTTCACTGTTCATGTTTCATTGTGTGTCACCCCACCTATATGAAGGGTGAACCTGTCGTCATAATTTCCTTTAGCATGTTTTTCACAACAAGAACGGCATACTGCGCCACATAAAGGGGTATTTTTGACGATAACTACCTCACAATGGAGACAATTATGAATGAATTTATGTTGATTGCGGGAGAGCATTCTGGCAAATGTTAGTGTTTTTTCTTTAAAGAAGTAATAAAACTGCCATTCTTCCTCATATTTTTGAAACTCTTCACTGTGTCCTTTGTCTAATCCTATCATATAATGGCATAATTCGTGGTGAATTAAGCCTTTTATTAGGTATTTATGCAAAAATGCATGGGGATGGAGTTCAATAACTGGTCGGTTTCCTTCAAAAAACAAACGGGCTTGAACATTTTTGTAGTCATATGGAAGATAACGCCATTCAAAAGTAGTAGGAAGTCCGATAGACCAACCACGCTCAAGGCATAATTGATAGAATACATGGTGAATATGTGTTCGGTGTGTCTCGCTTAATGTCATTTTTCATCAATTATTAATATCTCGCCATCTCTGGATAAAATGAATGATTTGTTAGGATTCATGAGTAATAACGCTTGTAATTTTGCGCCTAAGATTGACGGGTTATCCATCAACAAGAATTGAGCCACTTTTGGCATACCCACTCATACTACCCTAAGCATATCTGGTTTATGAACCTGCCTATACTAATTTGACTTATATGGCTCTAATCCCATTTCAAATGATATTACGGTGGGTATATCGCCCCATGTGTTGTATGAAGTCATTGCTCTAACATTAAAAATCTGAAAATCGAAGCCTTGTTGTTTCTTCAACCTCTCGGCAAAAATATACACCGCATCATTATGGTCTTTATCATCAACATGAATAACATCATTGATAGTCCAACCTTCTTCATCACCCAATGAAGGGTATTCAGCCACTACTGCATAGACCGCTTTTCCCGCTTCCATGTATTTGTAGGTTAATGTCACATACACTAAGAGCATGTATATCCCTATACCCACACCTATTTAAATCAAGCATGGTCTATTACTACTGTGACCGTTCCATGATTGTTGGAGATTACCATACCTGATAGACCATTGAAAACCTTCCTACCTGCGGGATAATCGAATTGATAAAACCCTCCATTTTGGTTTTTCATTGTGATATAGGCTAATCCATTTGCCGGACCAACCTTAGCCGCAGTATCGGTGTCACCTATCATGAGTTCTAAATTGTCAGTCGGTGCGCTACCATGTGGTGCTATGTCAATTGTAATTCCAAAGATGATAGAACCGCCCTCGGCAGGGGCAAGCATAGCATCTCCGTTGTTTTCCATATCTAAAATCAAAGTAGTATCGCTCATGAGTTATGCCTGTGTGATGCATGGTTAATAAGCAATTTCTCGCCGTTCACAGTTCTTGCCATTCACAAATCATTTCACCGTTAATCATCCAGATGAAATGGTTCTTGATTTCCGAATGAGCCATACAATATGCTTCAAACATATCCAAAGAGCGTCGGCAATCATAAACTGCTTCTTGTCTTTCGTAAATTTTTTCGCCGTATTCGATTACCCCGTAGTATCTAAAATATACAAAGGTGATTTCTGTTTTTTCTTCTTCCCATTGAGTTTCTGTTCCGCTCATGTTTAGAGGATAGGGTGCGCCTATATAAAGATACCCCCTATTCGATTTAATTATCAGAATTATTCGGACATTTTAGCCCCAAGTGAAAAGTTTGCCTATACATCTCGATACCGCTTAAACCAAAAACACCCTATTAATTCCAATAATTAATTTGGGGTTAAAACTGTGGTCTGTCAATTGAAAACACCCTATCGAATCTAATAATGATGCAAACGGCACATACTATACCACACACACACCTTACCCCCTCTGTCCTGTGTGTGTGATAATACTTTTTTATTTGTTTAATTAATTTATAATAATAATATATAATAATAATATATAGGTAAACATAAGGAAGAAAAAAAATTCTCGCTGAAAAGGTGTATGCTGAAAAAAACATTAAAAATTATCTTACTTTCAAAACATAGGGGGGGCTATGTCAATTTTAAAAAAAGCCGCTTTAAATCAGATTTTTGGCCTCGTTTCTGATTTGGGCGGTTATACACCACCCTATACAAAACGACGGCATATAGCGTGCTTAATTATAGCGTGCCATGACTGTATTGATTGCAGTTTGGAAGCCCTCATACTTGAAGGTCATCATATAGTTCAATGAGTATGCGTCTTTTGGCTTCATGTTGTAAAGTTCTTTCAAGATGATGTAGGATAGGCGGTGCGCTTGCTTTTCATGGCGCATTGTATAATATCCGGCGGTGGTGGTGGCCTTCCTTGATGTTTCGCCGTAGCCAGTAGTAAAGGTGCATCCTTCGGCGGTGTAGGCATTGAAGCACGCTTCATACGCTCTATAATTTAGGGTCGTCATGTTGTTTAGGTTGTAATGATGTAGGATTTTTTGGAAGGTGCGTGTTTGTTCCGATGTTGAATAATATGCTCCTACTTTGCCTTGTATGTAATGAATCATCTCATGAATTAAAATTATTGTCCACTCGGCCTCGTTGTCTTGTGGGGAGTGTGTGCCAGTTTGTAGGTTAATGTCAATAAGTGTGTTCTCATCGTGGCGAGTCTCGGATAGAAGAGTTAATACTTGACCTCTTGAGCCGAGTTTGCGCCCTGTTTCGTGTAGTTTTTGTTGAATGAATCCTTGTGTTCGACCTGCACCACTTCGGCGCAATTGCACGGTTATGGTGTCGTTTGAATAGTCAATTTCAGGAGTAAAGATGTTTAAAACTTCACTGATTCTTTGAGATATAACATTTTTTAGTTCGGGGCTTCCGACTCTCTTTGGAAAGACGATTTGTGGCGGGTTCGGGTGGCTCATTAATTGGCGGGTCATATCCTTGCGTGGTGGTGCAAGTATATAATATGTAGGTAAAATGTATAGATTCATAAAGACTATATACTGTCAGTGTCACCCTTCCAGTGGATGCGCTCTAAAAAAAAGCGGCTCAACCAAAAACTTGCGCTCTGTCTATCGTTTTTCAAAAAATCTGAATTTTTGTTTTTTCAAAAAGTCTGAATTTTTGTTTCAATCCTCATAATATGAAGCGGGTCTTTCTTCTTCTTCTTCTCTGTTCCAACGGCTACCCCAAAAAGCCGAAGTTATCCCCAAAGTTTCAAAGATAGGTGCATAATAATTATTTTCGCTTATTCCCCATGATAAGTCCTCGCCTACATGAAAGCCCATGTTGATGACTTCTTGGTCTGTGTAAGCCCCTATGATGGCCTCTTTTGGTATATCGCCCATAACATGAGTATCACCGTTAGCCCCGTAGCCATCTTCCATCCACTCGCCACCCATAGAAGCGAGAATGTTCATATCAACACAAATGTTCATTCCATCAGTAGCCCATGAAGTCTCAACGCCACCAAATTTAACAAAGGTTGAGCGTGAAACCCACTCGGCAGTATTTGTTGAAGTGCATAACTTGAAACCTGTTCCGCCCTTCTTGATTTGTTCAAAGGTGTAGCCTTGAGATTGCATGGACAATATACCATTTTGAAGAATGGTTTCAACATTGGCGGAGTCGGTTCGGTGGAAGGCGACAGGGTAAGATTCGGGGCGGGTCATATATGTGCGTAGTAGTGGGAGTATATAATATGTCGGTTTTTTGTATATATTAGAAAAGACTATATACTGCCAGCCTTATGTTCAAGTGGATGATGATTAGCCGAGAGGCCGTCGGCCTCGCAGTATAGCGTTTAGCCTAAAATTTCAGGGCTTCGGCTCGCCCCTGATATTTGGAGGCGTGGCAGTTTCCCACCCGCCCCCATTGGTCGCCCAAGTGGTCGCCGTGTTCACTCTTCGCCGTATTTGTCACGGCTTAGGTTGAACTCTTTTGAGTCGTCTGTATAGGTTGGAGAGTGGTTCATATCATCTTCGATGGTGTATGAAAATTCTCGCTCATCTTCGGAGTCAATGAAAATTATTCCAGTTTCAAACCTGCATGGTGTTTTATTAATTTTAAAGCAAGGAGTGCAAATGTTAAGGTCTGCGGAGTATTCATATTTCCAACCTTTAACAGTAGTCTTTGAAGTGTATTGTTTGACTTCGTGGACATGGGTCATATTCTCAAGGGTTGATTCTCTGTCGCAAAAGTCGCAACAGTATAAGGCATCGGTGTTAATCGCTTGTCGGCTCATAACCTTCCGTAGGCATGAGAGTATATAGTATTAACTCAATATAGTTTGATGCATCTATAAATCAAATGACCCTAAAGTTTATATGCTTATATGATGTAGTTCCAGTGGATGAGAGAGAAAAAAAAGCGGCTCAGGCTCGCAGTAATGCGTTTTTAACTTCCGCATGTGGCGACGGCTCGCCAATTCGCCAAAAATCTGAATTTTGCCGTGTGACCTGTGGCCGTCTGTGCGACCTGTGGCCGTTCAAGCCATCTTGATGACTCTATCAACCCTCAAGGCGGTTCGTGTTGGTGGTTGGTTATCCCTGCGAAGCATGACGGTTTTAACAACGCCCTTACGCACTATCGCTACTATGTTTTGACCGTTGCTCTTAGAGTCACAGTTTGTCGCTCTGTGAGCGTCTAATTTGAGGGCATAAACGGCCACATCAATTTGACGGCCTACTACTTCAAGAACTGCCTTCACATTTTGGATGACTTCTCTTTTTTCTTCTTCGCTGACTCTTATGTTCAATCGGTCTAAGGCGTGGGTGCTGATTCGGCTCATATTGTCTATACTGTCGGCTCTCCTATATAAGGAGTTTGTTAAAAATCATCAGATTTAGCCGCTTAACGGCATTTCCACCCCGCCCCGAATGGGGCAGGGTTCGCCCTGTTGTAGGTGGTAATTATTCAAGGCCGGAGATGTCTTGGCCGTTTTCTTTCATATTTTGGATTGCTTCGGCTCGGCTCATACCAAACCGACCCATTAAAAATCCGACTAAAATTTCTCCGCTTATTGCTACTTCTCTAAAATTGCTCATATTATATCCTAAAGGCCGTCGGTTAATAAAGGTTTGCTTGACCGATATGTTTATATGCTTACACGCATACGGACATACATGAGCAGAGAAGAGTTCAACCCCGACGCTGACAAAGTGGCCGACATTGGAGGCGCAATTTTGACCGGAATTTTAATGGCCGGAATTATTTTAATTTCACCATATTTGGCTTTTTGAAAAATTTGGCTTTTTGTCAAATTTTGAAAAATTCCAATAAATTTAAAATTCCAGTAAATTTTGAAAAATTCCAATAAATTTCAGGTGTAAAAAATACACCTGATTTTTAGGTGTAAAAAATACACCATTTTTATTTTTCAAAAAAACATAATCAGATGGCGTTAGTATCGGCTAAACATGATGCAACCTGATAAGTATCGGCTAAGTGAATCAGATAGAGCGACAGACGGCTTGCCGCCTATTCGCCCCTTTGACAGTTAGCATGTCGCCTATTGTGGGTATGTTTCGACTAATAATTGAAATTCGGTTTCTTTCAAGGTTTGAAGTTCTTGCTCTAACTTCCAAATTTTCATTTGTGTAAGTCTCAATTTTGCATCTAACTCAATTCTTTTCTCATGTTCGCTTCTTTTTGTCTCGCTCATAAACACGCTCGTTCTTGTTCCGCTCATGTTTAGACATTCGGCCACTCCTATATAAAGATGCCGTCTATAATCTGATTATCGGTCCTGTTTTCCGGTCCTGTTCCTTGACCCAGTTCAAAGAGCCGTAGTTATTAGACCCAATAAGAAAGGAATCCAACACAAGGCGCAATGAAAGCGAAACGCCATCAATTCGCCACCTTCTCGGACTTCATCAAAATCCCAACGCCAATACGCTCTCAAAATTTTCCCATACATAATAACAACCTTCCAGTCTAACGGTTTATTACTTATTCGGCTCGCCAAAAATCAACATCAGATTCTAATTCTCGCAATAATGCTTTAAATTCTTCGTCGCTCATTTCTCTTATATCTCTGCTCATGTTTAACGGTAGGCATACTCCTATATAAAGATGCCGTCTATTCTAAAGGCATTTTGCCTGATGTAGGTCTAAATAAGGTGCGTCGTTTGTTATGCCCTCATTCTCCATCCAGTATAATTTAACCTTGCATATATTACAAATTGGGCGGTTAAAAATCTGATATTTTATAATGGCTATCGGGTTGAATACCATCGAGAACACAGAGACAGAAGCCCGCCCACACTTGCAGGGGCGTTTAATCTCCTTCATGGTTTGAATTAAGCCGCTCATCTTTTAATCCCCTTCATGTCATAATACTTATTTAACTCTATAAGTTCATCCTCGCTCAGGGTTTCCAAAATTAAATCCCAGTCGGTATCGTCAAGGTATCTCTTCATGGCTCTAAATTCTAATTCTTTAATCATAATTTCATAATTCCATATTTTTTGTTTCATTTTTAATCCCTCATCGTTATTTTTCCACATTCTTTGAAGGCTAACTCTGTAAAAGCCTTGAACCTTGCCTCGGAAATAATTATCCCTTCCTCTTCTTTGATTTCATTTTCTCTTGCCATAACTGCTCGTATAAATTCTATTACTTCGGTGTTCATCTTTGTTCGCCTCTAAACTATCCTATGCACCACTACTATATAAAGATGCCGTCTATTCTTTCCTAAACTTTTTTGAGAATCCAACGCCTCTTAGTAATGCGTTAAAGCAAGGAATACAAATAATATCACCACGCTCTAAGCCATAAGCCTCATTGAGTTCCGTCACCTTATACATCTGATTTTTACACCCCTTACAGGTTCTATCAGCCGCTTGCACCTTTAATTCACTCATCATCTTCACCTGCTCTCTATAATCTCAATGGTTTCCATCAAGGAAACAATTTTCATTCTTAATGTATGAACGGGGTAGCACCCTCTTTGACCGCCCCCGCAGTTATCGTAAGCCTTGACCAATTGGTTTAACGCTTTTCTCAGGTGTTTGGTGCATTGCTCAATATCCCTCGGCGTGGTGTGCATGATGCCTACCTCTCCGCATAGAGCGTCGAACTGATAACCCAGTTTAGCGGCTCGGTTCTTTTGTCCTATGTTCTTTACTTCGTTTAATTTAGTCGCCATGTTTATTCCTACCTGTCACTACTATATAAGTTATTCGCCTATTGGTTTTACACCGTTTGACTCTTTCCATTCTTCAAAATCAATGCCTTCATCGTCGCATTCTTCTTCAATGTTCTCATAACATCTTTTACACAATCCTTCAACCGACCATGCATCATTTACCAGAAAAATTACATTCTCGACAGAACCACACCACAGGCAGGTTTCTTCGCCTACTGTGTAGTCAATCGTTATTTCTGTCTCTTTAGGCTCTGTCAGGTTCTCTTCATCTCTGCTCATGTATCTCCATACTACCACTCCTATATAAGCATTTTGCCTACCGTTTTACCTATATAAACTTTTCGCAAACCTTATATACCCCCAAAATCTTTATATACCCCCATGTAGTAGCATGTATGAGAGCGGAGAACCAGAACCCCCTGAATCAGGCACGGGGGGAGATTGCTACTATACTTTTTAGGTATATAAACTTTTCGCAAACCTTATATACCCTAAAAAACTTTATATACCGTCAGTTATATGCTCAACATGTCCGGCCTGTTGGGAGGCGAGCGCACCCCTGCACCCGCCCCCCTGAGCCTGTGAATTGGATGACACCCACACAAGACCGTTCACTTGGCGGATTTTCACCGCCCCCGAAGGGAGAACCGTGCGCCTTGTATGGGCATCTAAGAAGCGTGCCTTCATGCCCGTGCGTCGCAAGCAATCTTCAACGGATGCGAACCGTTGAACCCCCATACCCTCAAGGTAGCACCCTGATAACACAGTGGTGGGGGTGGCAATTGGTGTGGTGTCCAATTTTTACGCCTTGAAGTTCGCCCCTGTTAGGGGGGTCGCCTCTAAACTATCCTATGCACCACCCCTATATAAGCATGTCGCCTATATCATGGGTATTTATAGCAATACCTGCACCTGTGGTTATTGCCTGTATCAATATCAGGGTGTTTGATAGCCCCTTCTTTATTGCTCACGCATTCAACATGAGGGCAGGGGTAAATTTTCTCCCCAGTATCAACACAATAGAAAGACGGGCGGTTATTGGGATTCATAGAGTAAAACCAATGATTCATATTTTTCACTCACCTGAAATTTTTGTATAACCAATTTCGGAAATCATCATTCTAATTCCAAAAATTTTAATCTCGCATTCCTCACGAACATGAGGGGGCATAAATTCAAAATCGGCTTTTACACTTTCAATGAATTTTTCTATCTCGGCTCGGCTTATCACTTCTCTGCTCATGTATCTCCATAAGGCCACTACTATATAAACATGTCTATATAGAAAATCTTTATATACTACTACCCACTACGATAGAATAAGGGGGAATGAAGGCCACCTGACTAAGGCACGGGGGGAGGGTGAGATTATTTTTTTAGGTATATAAAGTTTTCGCAAACTATATAAGGTATTAATATATAACAAAAAGATTATATACCCCCTGTTATATGCTTACTACATGGGGCTTGCATAGCCGCCACCTTGATTTTGAAAAAAAACCCAAACCCCAAAAAATTCAGATTTTCAATTTTTCAATAATAGTCGGCCTCATGCACCTGTAAGCAGGTATTCAATGGAAACAATTCGGGCGGTGTGAACTATTACCTCGCCCTCTTCGTTTGGGTTGCCGTATAGCCTGTTTACTTCGTCATATTCGTAAGTAATCAAAACATCTTCAAGGTCTGTAAGCCCTGCATAATAATCAATAACAAACTCTCTTGAAGTGCCGAGATAAAACCCGCCGTTGAAGTTTGTTTCAACATCACCAACCTCAAGGGAATAAGTAATATCGGGGTTTTGAAGTGATTTCAAAACGCCGTTTTCTCTTGCTACTATTTTGAAGCCAGTTCGTGTGTGTCCGTTCATGTATCTCCATACCGCCACGCCTATATAAGCACTTCGTCTATATCAGCCAAAAATTCAGATATTTAGCCGCTTGACGGCAAGCCGACACGCCCCCAACCTTCCGACTTACAACGCCCATGAGGGCGCATTACTGCGTTGAGGATTTACGGGGGAGGGCTTTTTTATCCAGTGCTTAAGGTGTGTTGTTTGTGAACTTGTGAGGCATCCACATTGAGGGCAAAGGGTCGCCGTTTTGTTTGCACGCTTCGCTCATTGGCTTAGGTTGAAAGTATTGGTCACGCTCGACCATGCCCGCAGGTGCAACGCTTGCCAATTGCTCAAGGGTAATATATCCGAGTTCGTCACAATCTCGGCCAAGTGGTGAAATCATATAACCGAAGAAGGTCATTGTTTCAGGGTTGCATTCTGTCGCATAGAAAGCCCCACGACCACCGAAGAAATAACGGACATAGACCACAGGGTCAGCCGTGCCATCTTGGGCTTTTAGGGCAGGTATTCGCTTCATTTGGGCTTTGGTTGGGTTGAGTCTGTTTCTCGCCATGTATAGTCCTATGAGGCACTACTACTTAAAGGTGTCTATATAGAAAATCTTTATATAGTAATACTCACAGGACCATATAAGCACGGGCTGAAAACCGGCTGACTAAGGCACGGGGGGAGATTCCGTCTTTAGTATAGGGGTTATAAACCTTTCGCAAACCTTATATAGTATATCAGATTTTCACAATATATCAAAAAGACTATATACCCCCTGTGTCATAGGCGTATCATGCGGGTGGCCTATCGAAAGCCGACCCACCAAAAAAAGAGAACCCCCACCCGTGAGCCGTTGGGTGAGGGTTCAAATTTTTGAATTTTTCTTTTGTGTTTTTTTCTTAATCCTCCTTTGATTTTTTTTGAATTTTCAGGTGTCTAAGTTAGCCTATCTCAAGCGTTAGGGTGAATCTTTACGCTTCCGGTCTTAACTCTTTTTGTTTCGGTTCTAAGGGTGTTTAGAATGGTGTTTTTGTGAGTAGTCCACTTGACACCATGAGCCGCCCAAAATGCGACCCTTTCTTCAACAGTCTTAAAGTTAGAAGTAGCGGCTTCAATAGCGACCATCAACATTTTATTCAATTGTGGGTTATTTGCCCCTTCAACCTCATGGATTAAAGCAGTAATTGTTAGGCCGTAAGTAGTCTTTGAGGTCATTGAATCCGCACCTTTGGTTTGGACTCCACTCATTGAAACTACATCAATAACTGCATTAGTTTCAGGGTTGCGTATTACAAGGTCGGCCTTATATTCTATTGCCGAATCTTGAGAAATAGTTTTGTTATCTTTAGGCATATGAGCCGAGACTATACGACCATAATTTAATTCGTTTGCTACCTCAAGGCTTAGGGTGTTCTTAGGTTGGGCTTCTGTGTTTTGAATTATTGCGTCTTGCATTTTTCTTCACTCCGTTAAATAGTCCTATACACGCTCGGCATATAAAGGTTTGGGTGTAAAAGTGCGTTTTTAGCGTTTTTAGGTTTCATTTTAGCCAAGCCAGCGGCTAAAAATTGCCAGATATTTGATTTTTTTAAAAAAGTATATTTTAGAAAAGACTATATACCCCCATATGTTAGACTATGAGGGGCGGGCAAATTTCCAAATTTTGAATTTTTCAATTTTCAGATTTTTTTGAATTTTGTTATTTTTTCAATTTTCAGTTTTTTACATGATGCTTACATGTTAGTATCGGCTAAGTATCGGCTAACATGCTAAATCCTGATAAGTATCGGCTAAACATGCTAAAATCGTTTAGGTATCGGCTAAACATGATAATTACTTGTTAGTATCGGCTAAGTATCGGCTAAGGTTCAAATCCGAATTGGATATTAACAAACTCTTACTGCTCCAGAACATCAGCCGCTAATCAGATTCTTCATTTTGGTTATCGGTTTCAATAACTTGCTCTGCGTCAATGTCTATTGTCCTCAATTCTTCCTGAACAACCTGCCTAAATTGTTCCATCGGGTCGTAGCCAATGTTCACAACAACCTGTGGTTTTGCATCTTGTGCGCCTGACATTTTATCCAACGCATCTTGAGCCTTCATCAATCCACCTATCATGAATGACACATTGTTTAACTTGGAAACATTGTCAGCCAAAGAATGAGCCTGTAAAATAATGCCCTCTAAGCGTGCTATGGAACGCCTTCGTCGTGAATAACTATCCAACCTAAGCCAGTCTGTATCACTTAACTCCGCCTTTGAAATAGCCAAGTGTTGCATATCCTCCGCCTCCTTTGTTGCCAAAGACATAAGGCCATTCCATTGCTCTTGCGTGAGTCGGGAGTCCAAATCGGCTTCTCCAAGTTTTCTCCTTACTTCATGAGGCTTGTAGCCTTGAGCAAATAACATGGCGGTCCATCTTATCAATGCATTATCAATTCCATGTGTTTTCCCGCTTAAATCAAGAGCAAATTCCGCCTCATCTTCGTCATCGTCGTCTATCCAGTCGCCTTCCATTATAGAGAAATAAAAGGAAGTGGTTGAAAAATATATCGGTCAAAATATCATTCGGGGCATGAAGGACAAATAAACCCTGACTTGGTTTTTAACCACCCTTTCATTCGTAAATTTTCTTCACCCAATCGTGACCGCTTAGTGCATACAACACATTGAACACGCTTCGTATGCAACAAATCTTCTCGCTTAATATATCGCTTCATGTTTTACTCCATCCGTTCATCACTTATCATCTTTTATTCCCTCCAATAAGTGTGCTATAACATCAACAGTCCACCCGTCGCCTATCAGGTCAGTCGCCTTTGATTTAATCATAGGGAAGTGATACCAAAGAGGGATTGTTTGCATCATTTTGTATTCCCTCAATGTTAAGTCTCTTATCGTGCCATCGGCATTAGTGACAAACTGTGTATTCCAAGCGGCATAACCTCTCGCCGTTATCGGCACGGACTTTTCACCATCAACACCAACATACATCGTTTTCCTTTTCCTTTCGACAAACGCCTCTTTCTTAGCGGAAAAATTCTCTTCTCGCTTTGCATGTCTATCAACAATCATGTCAAGGGTTATCCCTTTATCGTCAGGCATTTTAGCCATCGGTATGTTAGTCCAATACAACCTGCGTCTGTGTTGGGCTGAAACTAACTTAGAGTTAATTAGTATCGGCTCAACGCCCATTATCTCTGTTATGATTGCTTTGTCAGCCAGTTTCATACTCGCTACATTCTCCAAGAGGAAATACTTCGGCTTGGTTTCTTTCAGCAACCTTACATAATGATAGAACAGTTTGCTCTTTTCGCCTGTCAGCCCTGCTCTCCCCTTCATATTAATGAAAGACAAGTCTTGACAAGGAGAGCCACCTATGAGCAAATCTATTTTTGGTAAATCCTTGCCCTCAAGTTCCATCACATCTCCAACCTGTATTGTCTCAGGAAAATTATGTTGAGTGGCTTCAATAGCATGTTTCTTTATCTCGCTTGCATAATAGTTATTATACTCAATACCCGCCTTATGCAAAGCCAATTGGCCACATGACAATCCATCAAACAAACTCAAAATGTTTTCTAATATCAATCTATCAAATCCAGTAAATCGTTAAATGGTTTGTTCCAGTCACAAATAGAACAAAGTTCCTTCTTTTCGTCTGTTAATTCAGCCTTACATTCTTTACATTTTTTCATTTCATTTCCTCCAATATGTGAACAATAGTATCAACATTCCAACCGTTGCCTAACATCTTAAAACGCTGATTATCGGACACCGACGCAGTATAACCGTCAGGTAAAGTCTGCAACCTTTCAGCCTCAACCGCAGTAAAATAACGCCAGTCCACGCCTTGTTCTAAATCAACAAAGGCGTTTGGTATTCTCGCTTTAGGTGGCTTGTTTGATAACATGGAATCTTTTTGCACTGTTGTTAAGCAGTATGCTTTATCCTCTCCATCTTTTACATGAAGGGATTGAGTGTATGGAACATCGGGGTTGTTGTCCTCTCGTTTGCCAGTCAGGGGATTAATTTTCCTACCTGTAATGTATGATGCCGCCCATGTTTTGTTTGTTTCTAATATGTCACTTAGATTGATGCCCTTGTCTTTGGGTTGTGATATATCCCAGTTCGCCCAATACATTCTCTTCCGTTCCTGTGCTGAAACTAACTTAGAATTGATTAGAACACCCTCCACGCCCATATTATCGTCAATAACCTTAGTCCACGCCTTCCGACTCATCAGGACATTCTCTAACAAGAAATACTTCGGTTTGTAGTGTTTAATAATATCAACAAAGACAAAAAACAATTTACTTCGTGGGTCATCAAAATTCAAATGCCTACCTTGATTGGCAAATCCTTGACATGGTGAACCTCCCATGATGAGGTCAATATCGGCTAAATCCCATGATTGCCAGTTCTCCACATCACCCAAATGAATAATGTCCTCATAATTGCTCTGTGCCACCTTGATACAATGCTTGTCTATCTCGCTCGCATAATACTTGCCAACGGGAATCTCTGCCCTCTCCAATGCTATTCGGCCACTTGCTATGCCGTCAAACAAACATAGGATAT
>Ga0208407_1000165_pt1 | contig 30490 bp, 31 predicted proteins | sample ETNtaG_9_FD_185775 | JGI IMG/M metagenome (GOLD analysis project Ga0208407, IMG submission 185775) | Marine microbial and viral communities from oxygen minimum zone, Eastern Pacific Ocean - ETNP201406SV69 (SPAdes) (version 2) | ecosystem: Environmental > Aquatic > Marine > Oceanic ...
GAGCATCGGGCGATTGCAAGGAGCCTGGACCGGCAGTTGGAAGAAATCGTTCACAGGTCTTTTATTGACGAGTACAGAATGAGGCTGAATGACTCGGTGGACAGTTTACGCGAAATTGTCGATAGCGTCAAAATACTCTCTAGGAAGCAGTAGTTCAGATGAGTAGCGAGCGTATTCTGGACGAGTTCCTCGGACAGCAATCTAGGAAATCCCACAAATCTCACCGTAGTCTGGCGAAGGTCGTTAGGGAGGCATATCCGATTGGGGTTCCTGCTCTGATCATGAAGTCGAGCACGGATCGGCTCGGAAGCTCGGCCGGGTACTCGTTCCATCTGGGTACGCCAGATGAGCTTCTGAGGAGGATTGCTTCTTGGCTCATTACTGAGGCAGGAGAGGACCAACGGGTCTTGTGGAGGCTGATACCATTTCTCTGGAAGAGGCACGGGAGGGAGGACGTGGCACTCTCTGCGTTGCTACTGGCCAACTTGGATCACGAGAGGGCTGGGGTCGATCCATGGGTGGTTCTAGCTTCCTCAATAAATACCTCTGAGCCGGCCGAGGCACTCCTTCTTAGCATCGAGGAAGTCTTTCGTGCTGGCCATGGGAGCCCTAGTGACGAACTGCTGAAATCCTGGTGCGAGGGGAGGCTGGTGGAGTCCCATCTGGCTCTCATCTCAGCATTTGCAGCCATTAACGCAGATAGGGAGATTGGGGGTGACGTGATCAGTCGGCTGGCCGTTGTCAAGGTACCTGATGGAGATTCGCTTCTTGGTAGGATTAGAGACAGGGTGGCATCGAGAATACCATAGCACTAATTCATCAGTAGCCCCTCTGATGGTCATGGTCGAGCGGCTACTGCCATCAGATGACCCAGTGGCAGAGGAGGTCTTGGAGTGGACCATAAAAAGAGACTCCGAGGACATCACCCAACTGATGGAATGGCTTGCCGCAACCTCGGCTAGGAAGGATAGGGAGATGCTGATCAACAGGGCATTGGATCTGATGGAAGAGATCAGTCATGCCTTGAGGCGCTTGGATGAGCTGAGGTAGAAGGATGCGTTCTCTGTTGCTAGCGGGGGGCCGGTCCTCCCGAATGGGCCGTGACAAGGCACTAGTGGTGGTCGAGGGGTCAACCATGATTGAGAGAATGGCTGTCTCTCTCGCAACTGCCAACCTAGAGCCAATTAGAATCGCGGTGGCGCAGCCCGAGGATGTTGAAGAGTACGGCTTGGCCATTGGTACTGATCTGGACATAGAGTGGGTCCTCGATTCGATTACTCACGCGGGTCCGATTGATGCCATAGAGGAGGCGCTTCGTGATCCCGAGTGCGAGGATGGCTTGCTCCAATTGGCCACAGTAGACTATCCGTGGGTCTCCCCGGGACTTTTTCTCTCCCTACAAGAGAGGCTCGGGACCGACGATTACCTGATCATGCCCCATGATGGGGAGAGGGGCCACCCGCTGCTTTCATTGATTCGGACCAGTGAAGTTCTCGAAATTATCACGGGAGACAGGAGACCTCTCCGGATGCAGTTCGAAGGGGTCAAGCATTCGATTCTAATGGAGGACCCAGGAGTCCTTCTGAATGTGAATACACCAGAGGACCTAGAGTGAAATCTGGCCAGAGCATAGTGAGTCAATCACCTCGGGGTATAGGACGTGCTCGACTTGCTTCACCCTCTCTTGGAGTGACTCCTCATCGTCATCTGGCATCACTGGGACTTCCCTTTGTGCCAATATGGGTCCGGTGTCGACTCCCTCGTCGACCATGTGTACTGTGCAACCGGTCATGACCACCCCTGCGGAGAGGACGTCGCGATGAGCATGTGCACCTGGGAAATCTGGTAACAATGAAGGGTGGACATTGACTATCCTGCCCTTCCATTTGCTGACAAAGGAGGGAGTCAGGACTCTCATGTATCCGCTAAGGACTACCAGTTCCGTATCCGATGACTGGAGGCTGCTGTCCACCATCTCTTCGTGCGCGAGTCTTCGTTCTGAGATAGGAAGGTCGAGGGGTATGGGTATCCCCTTGGACTCTATGCCCGATTTCCGCCCGTGATCCAGTCCCCCTGCACCTTCTCTATCCGCAAGGACCAGGACCGTTCTATGGCTGCGAGGCTTCGCTGCTTGGAATTTCAGAAGGGACTCTAGGCCGGAGCCGCCTCCGGAAATCAGCACTGCTAGTCTGAGAGGTTCTTCGATGGTTCCGATTCGAGGGAGTACGAAGGAATCTCCCATGCATGTGTGAAGAGGAGCTCTCGCTAAAGTCTTGGGAATTATAATTAAATGAGCGAGTTCTTGGCATTCCCCATATCAAATGGAACGGGTTGACAGCATTGACGAACTCGTCGAGAGGTACTGCGTTTCTAGCAATCCACTTCTCAGGAGGTTGTATTTTGGTCTCGGACTGCTGTTTGTTGGGTTCGCAATAGTTGGGATTTGGGTCCCAGGGTGGCCCACCGTCTCATGGGCAGTACCGGCTGCATTCCTTTTCTCATACTCGAGTGAGAGGATGTTCAGGTGGACGATGACGAATCGCTTCTTCGGGACGGCTATGTTCGATTATTATGCAACGGGAAAGACGGTCCCGAGGCACGCAAAGTCTGGTATTATTGCACTCATATCGCTCATGTCCACTGCTTCGGCGGTCTTCGTTTGGTATGTTTCGACCCTGGGTGACGGTAGGGTCTCCGATCCCTCGACATGGGATGGTGCGGACCCGGGTTTCGGTTCGATCAGCATCATCCTCGTCGGCATCATTGGCATCTGGTATGTGGGCGCAAAGGTACGAACGAGAGAAATTGGCTGACTGAAACTATTTTGCATGTGACCAGCACCCAGAGGTCAGAGCAACATGGATTTCGACACAATCTCAGTAAGAGGAAAAAGCAAGCCAGACCCAACGACGGGTGCCATAGTCCCCCCAATATACCAGACTGCGACTTACGTCTTGGATGAGATAGGTGTGGACAAGGGATTCGACTACACCAGATCATCAAACCCCACGAGACAGGATCTGGAGAACCACTTGGCCGCCCTGGAGGGGGGGAAGCACGGGATTGCTTTCTCCAGTGGGATGGCCAGTGCAGACAGTTGCATGAAGCTACTAAGCCAAGGCGATCACGTAGTTTGCTGTGATGACGTGTACGGTGGCACTGCAAGGCTGTTCAACAACCTCATGACTAACTATGGGGTTGAGTTCACCTACGTCGACTCACAGGTGGCTTCTAATGTCGAGGAGGCGATTAGGCCGGAGACGAAGATGGTCTGGGTGGAGACCCCTACGAACCCCCTCCTGAAGGTGACAGACCTCGAGGCGGTGGGGAAGATAGCGAAGAGCCATGACCTTCTGTATGTGGTTGACACGACGTTCGCGACTCCTGTTTTCCTCAGGCCGTTGGAGTACGGTGCGGATTTGGTTCTTCACAGCACCACGAAGTATCTGAGCGGTCACAACCAGATCATAGGCGGGGTCATCGTAACCGACAGGACCGATCTATTCGAGCGTCTGAAGTACATCCAGAAGAGCGTCGGAGCGGTGCCCAGCCCCTTCGATTGCTGGCTAGTGATAATGGGACTCAAAACGCTGCACCTCAGGATGCAGAGGCATTGGGAGAATGCCGAGAAGATCGCGGCCTACCTAGAAGGACACCCGAAGGTTTCGAAGGTGGTCTATCCCGGATTGGAATCCCATCCTATGCACGAGATCGCAAAGGCCCAGATGAAGGGTTTCAGCGGGATGATATCCTTCGAGTTGGAGGGTGGTCTGGAGGCAGGAAAGAAATTGATGAATTCCGTCGAGTTGTGCCTACTTGCCGAAAGTCTTGGGGCTGTTGAGACGATGATCACACACCCAGCAACGATGACCCATGCCGAGGTTCCTCGGGAGGAGAGGCTAGCTAGGGGTTTCGAGGATGGACTGGTTAGATTATCAGTGGGTATAGAGGATCCGGACGACCTTATTGCCGACTTGGAGATGGCCTTCGAGAAGGTCTAATCAATCCCAATCGTCGGGTTCCCAACCGTTCTCCCTGAGCCAGTCGTCGTTGTAGAACTTCGACAAGTATGGATTCCCAGCGTCGGGTAGGACCGCTACCACCATGGCACCCTCTCCATCTTCCTCGGCCTTCTTGGCAATGTCGATTGCCACCTTTATCGAACCGCCGCATGACCCCCCGCAGAACATTCCTTCCTTCCTGGCAAGGGCCCTCGCCCATTGGAAGCACTCGCCGTCATCCACCTGGTGAATCTCGTCGATGACCGAGAAGTCGGTTGCAGAAGGGATGAAATCCTCTCCGAAACCCTCCACCTTGTACGTATTCGGCTCGCCCATTGTCCCCTCTTCGAACCATTGTTTGAGAATCGATCCGACGGCATCCACGCCGACAATCGTGGGTGATGCAGAGCCATTTGACTCGGCCATCTCCTTGAGCGCCTTGGATGTCCCTGATATCGTCCCACCCGTTCCCATCGTGGCTACGAAGTGGGTGATCTTCCCCTCGGTCTGCTCCCAAATCTCCGGTCCGGTCGAGAGGTAGTGGGTCAATGGATTTGCCTCGTGCGAGTATTGGTCGGGATACCATGCCCCTGGAATCTCTCGTGCCAGTCTGGCAGCTACCTCGTAGTAAGAACGGGGGTCCTCCTTCTCTACCGCGGTGGGGCACACGTGGACCTCGGCTCCCATGGCCCTGAGGAGGTCTATCTTCTCCTTGCTCATCTTGTCTGCCATGGTGAAGATGCATCGGTACCCCCTCTGTGCTGCAACCATCGCTAGTCCGATCCCAGTGTTGCCGGAAGTCCCCTCTACAATCGTCCCACCTGGCTTCAGGAGGCCCTTCTCCTCAGCATCGAGAACCATCTGCAATCCGATTCTGTCCTTTATCGAGCCGCCTGGGTTGCACCTCTCTAGCTTGACCCAGACGGAGGACCTCTCCAGACCCTCTGTGATTCTATTCAACCGAATCAGAGGGGTGTTGCCGATGGCTGAGACCAAGTCCTCATAGGTATTCGAACGAGGCTTGCTGGTGTTGGTCACAATGGGGCATCGAGACCCGCTGTATGATGGTTTTCACTAAGGGTTTCGTGTGGAGCTGTAGTAGACCCAGCCAGCAATTGGAAGGCTCCAGAACGCCCCTCCTAGCAATCCCAGTAAAACCAATGAGGCAAGTGTTGACAAATCTGAGTTTGGTGCTCCGAAAGAAGCACCTAGGATTGGTAAAATGAACGTCATTAAAGAGACTGGGATCAAGACCTTAAGACTCGGGTCAAACCAACCCCTGGATTGTGAGATTTTCTTGACGGAGAAAGCAGCAAGAAGAATCATCCCGATGAAGACGGCAAGGGCCGCTCCTAACGAAGGTGGCTCAAACCCTATCTTGATCATAATCAGTGACACCAACGTGGCCAATACTGCTCCAGCCCCAGCACCGGCGGCCAGAGTTTGTTTCCAGTCCATCATCCTACCTAGTGCCTGAAGAGGCGGGTGCCTGTAAATAGCATTGCCATCCCAAACTCGTTGGCGGCCTCGATTACCTCGTCGTCGCGAATTGAGCCGCCCGGCTGCACTACACTGGTGATTCCAATCTCGTTAGATGTGTCGATGCCGTCACGGAAGGGGAAGAAGGCATCTGATACCATCATGGATCCCTTTGCTCTGTCTCCGGCTCTCCTCGCAGCGATTCGCACAGCCTCCACTCGACTTGTCTGCCCTGGTCCGACGCCTACCGTTGCGAACCCATTTTCTGTCTTGCTAACGAGTATGATGGCGTTTGACTGTACTTCTGCTATGACTGAGGTCCCGAATCGGGCAAGTTTGAGCTCCTCCTCATCTAGCGACCTAGTGGTGACGGAGCGTGCGTTCTCCCAGTCTATTCCAGGTGGCCCTTGGATCTGCGATAGCCAGCCCCCTTGCACTTGTCGAATCTTTGGTTCCGCCCTGTATTCTCCCAGAGGTTCTAGTGTTAGCATCCTGCGGTTCTTGCTTTGGGCGAGCAAGTCCAATGCTTCGGGCTCGTAACCAGGTGCTATCATGCATTCGAAGAAGTGCTTGCCGATTGCTTCTGCAGTCTCCTTTTCCACGATATGGTCGAATGCTATCACGCAACCGAAAGCGCTCTCTGGATCGCTTGCCAGTGCGTTTTCCCATGCAGAAACCTGGCTCTCCGCAAGCGCAGCGCCACATGGGTTTGTGTGCTTGATGACCACACACGAGTGTGGGGCGAAATCGCAGCTCTGGGTCAGAGACCGAGCGAGTCTTAGTGCGGCATCGAGATCGAGGTAGTTGTTGTATGAAAGTGGCTTACCTCCGTGTTGGACGGCCGCTGAGAGACCTGATGGGGCTCCTGAATCCGGGTAGAATGAGGCTGGTTGGTGGGGGTTCTCCCCGTACCTCAGCTCTTGGCCTTCGCCGGACGACGCATGAATCCTATTTGGTATCGTTTTCTCGGAGAATCGGTTCAATAGCTCGTTGGAAACCGCGCTGTCATATGTTGCTGTGGTTTGGAATGCGGATAGGGCTAATTCCTTTCTCATTTCCAGACCTACTCCGGATGGATTCCCATTAGAATCCGAAAGGGCATCTAGGACCAAGGTGTACTGCTCTGGTGCAGTCACGATGATCACGTCTGCATGGTTCTTCGCTGCTGATCTGACCATGGTGGGACCTCCGATGTCAATCATGTCGATGAGTTCCTGATCGCTCGCAGGTGGTTCTCTAGCAGCAGTGTCCTCGAATGGGTACAGGTTGACACACACTAGGTCTATCCCAGAATAGCCCATCTCTGAAAGGGTCTGCGTGTCCTCGTCGGAGTCTCGTCTGAAGAGTATCCCCCCATGAACCGCGGGATGGAGGGTTTTCACCCGGCCATCGAATATCTCTGGATGCCCGGTGACCTCGGTTACATCTGTTACTTCGAGTCCCGCTTTCCTTAGTTTTGAGGCAGTGCCCCCTGTAGAGAGTATTTCCCAACCCATCGAATCTAAGGATGTGGCCAGTTCCTCGATTCCTGTTTTATCCCAGACGCTGATTAGCGCCCTTGGTCGCTCCATGACGAATGCGTGTGTACGATTGGCTTGAAGTTTCGCGGTTGGCTATTCGCCTCTCGCTGAAATGACTTGGTCGATCCTCAGCATCCCCATTGCCGTCTCTGTCGCTGCCTCGAGGGAGTTCTCAATGACCGATCTTGGATGCCAGACGCCGTCCACCTGCCAAATCTTGCCGTCTTCAGAGATGCCTACCGGGGCCTCGCTGAGAGAAGTGGATCGGAGTTCCAGTACCCTGTCCAGTGGTTCGCCACCAGCATTCTCGACGAGAGTGGCGGGAATCGTCTCCATCGCCCTCGCGAACGCCTCCATTGCAAGGCGCTCCCTCCCCCCCTGGCTCTCAGCCGCCACTCTGACCGCATGGGCAATCCTGCTGTGGGTCGAACCTGCTCCTGACAGCACATCTTCACCCAAAGCCAATGACGTCGCCCTCAAGGAGTCGTGAAGTCCTCGGATGACCTCTTCTGTTCCGACCTCACCAGCACCACCTACCTCGATTGTGACAATCGATGGTTCCAGGCAATCCTCGATTCTGATGATGTCTTCCACCTCGTCGGTCGATTCCTTCCTGGCCCATGACGCGCTTCCACAGAATCCGAGGTCTGCCTCTTCGATATCCAGAGGGTTTTCGATAATTCTCGAGCCCGTTGCATCGGAGGCGTTTCTCAACTCTGAGGAATCTAGTTTCTCGACCGCTAGGATTCCGCTATCGCACAACATGTGGAGAATGTCCTTGTCGATCTCTCCCGAGCACATGACCACTCGGGCGCCTGACTCTCTTATGCCATGGAAAATCGCCTGCTTTCTGTCGCGCTCCGCTCCGATGAAAGAGTCCAAGTCGTCAGCACTGGTAATCTTCAATTCCGCGTCCCTGACCATTTCTCTCATCTTGATGTCCCCCTCCAAGCAGACCACCTTTGCATCTCGGACATCGTTAGGGAGGTCGTTCATCAGCACCCTCCTTCGGATTATTACTCCCTTGACCAAGCGAGAATCGCGAGCACCCCCTGTTCCGGTCTTGAACATGGAGACGTGTTGCGCTAGTGCTTCGCCGCGATTCTTGAAAACCGTACTTAGGGCCTCGACGATTAGCGGGGAGAATACTCCGAGTGCTGATTCGGCCACCTTCCCACGGAGGGATGTCTCTGCTACTGCCAGAAGTTTGTCATCGTCGGTCTCACATGCGTCTTTTTCAATCTGTGAGACTGCTGATTGCAGGGAGATTTCGTATCCCTCCACTAAGGTTAGTGGGTGCAGTCCCTTTCTGAAGAGGTTGTTCGCCTCTATCAAAAGTGAACCGCAGATAAGCATTCCAGTAGTGACCCCGTCCCCGCAGTCCTCTTCCTGAGATTCCGCCATTGATACCATCATTTTCGCGGCCGGGTGTCTAACCAGTAGCTCCGCGACAATCTTCGCTCCGTCATTGGTGACGGCAGTTGTTCCATCGGTCTTGTAGAGCATCTTGTCGAGCCCGCGTGGCCCGTATGTAGGCTTCAGTAGGTCTGAGAAAACCCTAGCTGCTAAGATTAGTTTCTCCTGGACATCAGTCCCACTAGTCACCTTGGTGCTCTGAGAAGCGATTTCGACTTTCGGCTTGCCCGGGCCCTCTCCCATTACTACTTTCGGCGCGAGTGGTTGACATGAATGCTTTGAGGGGGAATTTCGAAGAGTTCGATAGCAATCCATACGAATGTCTATGACAGCCGCAAGTCAGGAAGATTCGTGATAAATCGGTCATTCTCGGTCGTTTTCATTTCGAGTCTGCTGATATTTTGTGGAATTTCCCCCAGCGGCTCGGCCCAAGTTCTGCCAGATGCCGATCTCGAATGTGACGACTCGATAGAAATTGACCTCTCTAATGGATTTGGGAATTCTCTGATAAATTGCGAATTGACCAATCCGACTGCGTTTCCTGAAAATGTGGATTTGACCTACCAGGGGGGTCAGTTGGATATCGCAGGGCCCGGAAGCGTGACTGTTGGAGCGGGGCAGACCTCGTCTTTCCAGGTTGCAGTCGCTTCTCCCACAGGACAGTCTGCAGGGACGTACGAGGTCAACGTTAGTGCAGTAGTTACGGAGTGGAACGGGGTTCCTGTGAGCATCTTCGGATTCTCAGACGAAGAAGGCATCGAAGTGGAGGTTCTCCCATACACCACGTGCTCTTCGTCGGGCCCTTCTGCAATATTCGCCGAGGCTGGGGAGGATGTGGCCTTCTCCGTGACATACAGTTGTGATAGCAACGAGGATCGAACCATGGGCATATCCCTGCACCTACTGGAGAAGGGTAGTTCGCAGGAAGGCATGTGGCCGTCTGGTTTCAATGACATGTCCGTGGGTGATTGCAATATCCAGAATCCGATGGGTTCGGTCAACTGCGATTTCCTGCTGACCACTCCCTCCAACCTCCAGGAGAAGTGGGAGGGTTGCCTGATTGTGGTTGATGAAATGACAGATCCGGGATGGTCGTGCTCGAGCGATTTCGCCTTTTCCCTCACTGTGAACGAGAAGGAGACCGTGATTCCATCGGTTGGGATTGATGTCAATGGAACGGTGCTGGAGGAGCTAGGGGTGACCGAGGAGAATCAGAATTACTTCATCGGAGGAGGAGTTGGGCTAGTGGCTCTGGTCATTGCCCTGTTTGTCCTCATGAGAAGATTGAGTGACTAGGCAGCCGTTCTTAACGCCAAGGCCCCAGCGTAAGCCGTGGAGGTCTTCATCGGCTTGACGATGGTTTGCATTGGCGCCTATCTATTCTGGGAACCCAGTTACTCGAGAAAGCCCGAGCCACAGAGGAAGAAATCACCGCGAAAGACGGGTTTGTCGGCTGATGTTTCGAGTTCGATGAAGGCCGCTCTCCGACCTGCAATAGTCCCTAGGAAGGGCCTGAGGATCTATAGGGCCTTCGGAGTTGTCGGGGCCCTGATTGGAGAGGTCGTTGCCTCGGGATTCGCAATTCCTGCTTTGGCGGGTTCAGAGGAGTTCTCGCCGCAAATGGTGAGGGTGGCTTGCATGGCTCTCGGATTCATAGTTGGGTACATATTGCCAAGGATGGCTGAGAACTACGTCATAGTTCTCGGTCCGCCTCTTGCGGTGATCCTCGGCCACGAGTACCTGATTTACGAGAGGGGCATTGATCTGCAAGAGGTTTTCTCTGAGGTCCCAATTATCTCAGAGATATCCCATCCGGTGCTTTATCAAATTCTCTTAGTTTCGACGACTTTCCTGACCCTCGTCTTCAGGATGTACTTGAGGCAGGTGTTGCCGATTTTCATGTCTGGTTTGCTCTCTGGTGGCCTGATGGGGAATGGGGCTATGGTTCTCCATTCAGGCTCTTTTCCAGAGACTAATGCAGAAATAGATGTGAAAATTTCAGCGATTCTAGCGCTTTGCAGCATAACTTTGCAGATGTACGTCAAGTTTTACGGAAGGGATAGGAGTATCAAGAAGGAAAGGACGGAGGCCAGAGAGAGGAGGTTGAACAAGAGGACTGGGGACATGCTGGTATTGAGATGTCCCTTTTGCTCCCAAGAGTCGCCCCATAAGATCGTGAACAGGAAGGAGACTGCCAAGGGCTTCGAGGTTCTAGTCAATTGCAGGGGCCTGAATCAGTTCGATGAGTTATGCAACTTCCATCACACCGTCGTTGAACTTCCTCGGCAGTAGGGCGGCTTTACTCTATCAGGGAGCCTTAGCCCAGTATGATGACCATCCACCTGAGAAAAAGGGAAGAAGTTGCTGCGACAAGAAGGGAAGGTCCCGATGCAAAGCCACATATTGCGCTGTAGAAGTAGAAGAAGACGAGGGACAGTATCAGGAAGGTCCCGAGATCCAGTGCCTGACTCCTACCAAGTCCAGAGTGCTTGATGACGTGTTCCCTCTCTCTGATCGCGAAGACCATTGCCATAAGCGTGGCCAACAATATGGCATGGCCTACGAACCAACCGATTGAGTCTCCGAAGACGGATTCTAGGTCATTCTGGAATGGGCCGAGAATGGTAGAGGCTAGGTCAAACACAAAACTAGCGGGAGCGAGGATATTCTTGAATCACTCGCACTCGAAAGGGCTCTGGACATTACTCGTACCCCAACTTCAGGTGGGCATCTCCGAATCTCTCCTCGTATGCCTCGGTTACTTGGCTTGAGAAGTACTCCTCCCATTTGCGGAGCTTCCCTGTGGAGATGTGTGGGTTCGAGGCGATTTGGTCCGCCCTCATTCTGTTCATGTCATGACCTCTGGCGATTTCCATACAAATTGGGATTGAGGTTTCCGGAATCCCTAACCAACGGAACAGCTTCTCGAAGGACTCATCGAAATTTGCTACTAGGTCCTCCATCCTGATTGTAATGACGTTGTCTCTCTCCTTCCAACTGATCATCTCGTCGATTGTGATTCTTGCGAAGCCGTCCATTTCGAAGATTAGCCCGTCTTCCTGTTCGAGTCCCCTTATCTTCTCCTGATAAGAAAGACCTCCCAGACAGGAGACGAAAGCCTGTCTAGTCTCCAAGTCTCTATGCGCAAGGGGAAGCGGGACCTGGGGGTGAGGATACCCGGGCTTCGAGAAGTCCGAATTAATGCACCACAACTCCGAGCATCTCTGGTGGTATAGGAAGCCGGAGACGATTACGTCTCTGGGGTCGCGGATTATCCTGACCCCCCTCCTACCAGAGTCCAGGAAGGAGTCCGTCGTAGTCCCGTGGATTACGTGGAGGAGGTCTGTCTTCGATGCGATCTCCTGTGCGACCCCCATCTCGCTATTGTACCTCCAGCCGATTCTCTCGGTCGATGCCATCAGCACCTTCCTGCAGAGGACAGTGGCGACCTTGTGGTGGGTTAGTATGAATGCAGGCTCCTCTGGCTTGCTTCCCATGGCCCTCCTTGCGCTCAAGACCATCTGCTTCGCCGTCCAGAGTCCCGGTATGTACACGAATATCCCATTAGGCGCCCTGATGATTCAAAGATGAATGAATCGGTGTGGGATCCCTAGAGAAGCGCGGTGATCATCTCATCCAGTTGTGAGGCGTAGTTCTCCGAGCTGAGGCCGAGCTCTTCGATTCTGGAAAGGCCGGATTCGGCCCATCTTGCCCTTGTCTCCGTGTCTCTTGCTTGCACGAACGCCTGTCTCCAATCGTCAAACTCGCCCCTGGTTACTAGTCTGCCGTTGACCCCATCGACGATAGTGTCGCGATACCCTCCCTCGTCGACGAAAACGGGGGGCGCCCCAAGGGCCATCGACTCTATTGGGGTCAGTCCGAAGGCTTCGCCGTGAGCTAGTCCGATCACCGCGGTGGATCGCTTCATCAGGATGGACATCTCGATGCTGTCCAGGTTAGACAGAACCTGTACATTGACGCCAAGCCCCCTCCCGAATGACGTAAAATCCTGGTTCTCAGGGCCGGTCCCTCCTCCGACTAGGACCAAATCAAGATCGCACCCGACAACGTGCTCGACTGATTCGTAGGCTCCCTTAAATCGACTTAGATTACCAATAGTGACGACGTAGTCGGAGTCATTTTGTCCCCTCAACCGGTCGATGACATGGTCTTCGCTCGGAGAGTGCTCTCTCTGGAATTCTGACAGATCGACTACGGGGAAGAGTACCCCGCCGCTGATTCCGTATTCCTCCATTAGTTTGCTCGCAGAGTATTTCGAATTGGCGCTGATGATCCACTTCTCGTTCTTCTTGAATCCTTTGAATGACGAGATTATTCTCCTTCGGTGATAGAACTGCAGGGCATGGACAACATGCGCTCGCCACATTCCAGTGCCGTCGCTATTGAGGTGGCTGACACTATCGAAAATCCCTGGTTTGGATTCTAGGAAGTGGAGGTGGAGTGGCTTCGAGTTTGGTACCATGGACGTGAAGTCCATTGATCCTGCTCCGGTTGTGAGATGGATTGCATCGGCCCATTCGATGGCTTCTCGTATTCCTTCTAGGTCCTCCCATGCCTTCTTTGATGATCGGTCCTGCTTCGCCGATATCTCGTTCCAGACGCCTCCCTTAACCTCCCATTGACTTTCAGGGCAGATAACTTCCACACCTAGTGACTCTATTTTCTCACGCTGGCTATCCAATATGTTGAGGCAGCAGAATTTCACCTCGAACTTCCTGCTCAACTCAGGGAGGTTGCGGAGGAGATCTCGGGCCGCGCCCCCATTTCGAACCATGGCTGCCTTGGATACGAGTAGCCTGGTCGCGCGGCCCGTCATGGACCTCGGGGTTCCAATTCTGGTTTTTCGGTATCGGTTCCGAGTAATGTGACGATATCGGTTAATTTGGGTATCCAAATAGCTCGAAGTCTTTCGCGTATCTCTTTGATGCGAATGCCCTGGTCTCCTCAGAGAAGAGGTCAGCGGCGGTCCTCCCTGATGACTTGTTAAGCGTGGGCAATTTTGTGAATCCGTACCTCTGCCTAATCTCTTCAAAGTCGGATGGAAGGTTCTCGAACTTTCCTATGAAGTCGATGTTTTTACCCGAGGCAAATACAATCTTGTTTTGGGCCTTGAAGTGCCTGTCGCACAATATGTCTGGGATCTTCGAGACCTTACGGACAAAATCCTCGAAGGAGTCGTCGTTTTTTAGATAGCCAAACAGATAATTCGAGAACATGAAGTTTGACTCGTCAACTTTGTTGAACTTTGCCCGATAGCATGAAGCGAGCCTCTCGTAGGGATCTCGGACGATTGCGAATGAGAAATACGAGGACTTCCTCTTAGGTATCCTTCTGTGGGAGAGATGAGATGTGTGTCGATGAATCTTGATTCCTTCGGGCGGTGTGCCGCATATGGAGGTCTTTATCGACGAGCATGCCGATTTCGCCACGCTGGCGAACACTACTTCCTTTTCGTCTAGAATGATGAAATCGGGAGAGTCCAGTTCTCCTCTGATGACTACTCGCGCAATGTCCCTCAGGAAGTGAAACGTGTTTTTCAGGGAGATTTTCATTTTACCTCCTCCTATGATGTGATGGGCCACGTAATGGGCATGTTATCCAATAGGCGGGAATGGTCTGTTTTATGCCTATGCTTGGCAAAGACCGTGTCGTTGATGATGAAAGTGAAATGATATGCCCCTACCGGAACAGCGGGGGCGTTGAGTGTGGATGTTTTCTTGATTGGAGTTCCAAAGGCCGGTACGACTTGGTTGTCAAATGTCCTAGATCAGCATCCTGGAGTCAACCTGTCAGAGCCAAAGGAGCCGAACTTTGTTGCTTCCCACAAAGGGACCTTCGAGAGAGACGGGGGCGAGCCGGATTGGCCCAAGTACAGTGGTTTCTTCTCAGGAGACGGGCTGAAGATGGACGCATCCGTCCACACCTTTTCCTGTCCAAGGTCACCGATGAGGATAAAATCAAATTTTCCAGATGCTAGATTCATTCTTTGCCTACGAGAACCCGTTTCTAGGACGGTGAGTCACTGGAACATGGTTCGAAGCACTGGCGAGGATAGGGCTAACGACAGGGATTGGGGGGATTTCGAGGAGGCGTGGATGGATGATTCATTGCGTGTAGACTCGTTGTATGGTTCTTCCATGAAGAATTGGTTGGAGCATTTTGACCTAGATAGATTCGTGATTATCGATAGCTCTAGGATGAGGTCAGAGCCCATGGTGGTAGTGAGGAAAGTAGAGGACTTCCTAGGGATCGAGGAATGGGATTATGCCGTCAACATGGATAGGCACGCGAATGCGGCTTCGAGCAATCGGAAGACCACTCCTGTCGGTGCTTTGGTGATGTTTGGCTTCTCTTTGGTTCCCAAGTTCGTCAAATCCCCAATTGTGAAGTTCCTGCAAAGGAGGGACTGGAATATCTACAGATTGCCCGTTTTGAGCATCGAGGAAGAATACGTGCCGCTGGGTGACTTGCATTACTCTGTGTGTGGTGAGGAATTATGCGAGGAGGTTTCTCTCTTCGGAAGCTTGACCGGATTCGACCACTCAGACTGGGAGAGTGAGATTCGAACCAGAGTTGGGTCGGTTTCCGGAGATAGGAGCGAGTAGTGTGGTTTCTGATGCTGATGCTGAATGGCTCATATCGAGGGCTGGTTTGGAAGGGCTGGAGTCGATTTTCCCTCTAGAGGGTGGCTGGGACAACACAAACTTACATTTGGTGCTGGAAAACGGTTCTTCCTTCGTCCTGAAGGCATGGTATGCAAACACGGTTGAGGAGGTCAGGAGAGTAATCGCACGCCACATTCACCTGCATGAGAACGGGATCCCGACCACCGTACCAATCATTCTCACTGACGGGACGCATGTGGCAACCAAGGACGGGGTCGCGTGGACCCTGCTGCCATTTGTTGGCGGGGGGATACTAGGACTAGACGAGGATTCTGTGCGGAGTCTTGGTGAAACCCAGGCAAGGATGCACCTTATTCCAAGAGCGGATTGCTTCCCCACGAGTTACCGGATGGGCTTCGAATTGTTCGAAGAGGTGGTTTCCCTATCAAATCGGAAGGGGGTGTCCGACCCATTCGTCGAAATGCTGTCCTCACAGACTGCTGATATCATGTCTGAATTCCCCTCGGACCTGCCGATGGGGGTCCTCCATGGCGATTTGTTCCCTGACAACGTGATAGGGAGCGAGGGAGGGGTGTCTGCTATTCTCGATTTGGAAGAGGCGTGGATCGGTCCGATGGCATTCGACCTTGCAATGTCATGCGTTGGATTCGGATGGGATGGAACTTTACCGGCGTGGGGACGGTGGAAGGCCCTCTTTGATGGATACCAGAGTGTCAGAAGCCTCACTCAAAACGAGGTTGATTCCCTCCCATTCCTTCACCGGTTTGCCACGCTCTGCATTGCCGCATGGAGGTTCTGGAAGCACAATCTAAGCGAGCCTGACGATTCTCTCGCGGACAGGTATGTGGAAATGGTTGATAGGCTAAGCGTGGAGATTGATTTTTCCGAGGTGATTGGATGAAGGGCTTGGTTCACTCGATCAACATCAGCTCCGGAGGGGTGCCCAAGAGAACGGTTGACTCCGCCAATATAGGGAAGAAAGGAGTCGAGGGGGACTTCAACAGATTCCGAGATGGGAAGGGGGGAGACCCCGATAGAGCTGTCTGCATCTTCTCCCTCGAGCGAATCGAGGAACTGAAGCTGGAGGGCCATCCTATAGAGGTCGGAACGACCGGCGAGAACCTAACAATCCGAGGCATAGAGTGGGATTCTCTGGTAGAGGGGTCGAGGCTCGAGGTTGGTGACGTCGTTATGGAGCTCAGCGAGCCTTGTGCCCCTTGCTCGAAGATCGGTGAGTCGTTCATTGGTAGGCGGTTCGGTAGAGTCGACCACGAGCAGGAGTTTGGTTGGTCGAGATGGTTAGCACGTGTTGTACGAGAAGGTAGAGTCTCGGTTGGGGATTCCGTGAATATAATTATTACTCCAAACCACTAGAATTCCACCATGACGACGAGGGCGGACGCGTGGATGTTGCGCAGAGGCGGGCGAAGGATAGGTATTGGTGAGAGGATCTCCCGAGGCTGGAAGATGACGAGACTTGGGATGGCAGTGGTCAGAGCTGATCCAGAGCTAATGGTGTACACCTTTCTTTCGGCCCTATTTTCTCTTGTGGCAATCGGTGCGGCGGTCTCCGGCTCGGTCGGCTTGGATTTTATCGCCTCGGACCCTGAGTGCGTTGGTGACGAGTGTGGCAGCGAGTTGGCTGTTGCTCACATGGCAATTTGGTTCGTATTCTACTTGTTAGTTTCAGTAATCACGGTCTTCTGGAACGCTGCGATAATCGCAAGCGCCTACGAGCGCCTCAGCTCGGGGACGAATCCAAGCTTCTCGTACGGCATTGGGCAAGCTATGAAGTGCCTACCGCAGATTCTGGTCTGGGGGATAATTGCAGGGACGGTTGGGCTATTCATCAATATCCTAGAGGGTCTTTCTCATGACGAGAATGCGCCTGCGCCGCTAAGGTTTGTTGCGGGTTTGGCCAGTTTCATCATAGGCATTGCTTGGTGGGTTGTTACATTCTTTGTGATACCCATGATCGTTCTGGAAAGGGCAGGAGTGCTAGATAGCATGGGGAAGAGCACAGAGCTGTTCAAGAGGACTTGGGGCGAGGATGTGGCGTCCCATATTGGAACCGGGCTACTAATGACTCTCTGCATAGTCCTGTTGATTTGTGTATCCGTTCCTCTGATGATGTTCGGTGACTTGGGTGTCGCTCTTGGAATTGTTATCCTGGCGATAGGCCTCCTGTTTGCGGTTCTATTCTTCTCCACCGTCGAAGCGGTGAACAGGGCGTCGTTGTTCTACTATGCGAAGACGGGTCAGATGCCACCGATGGCTGCCAAGGTCGGGATAAGGTTCTGAGTGAGTAGTATGGCCCATAGCGGATCCCCTGGCGCGGATATAATCGAGGAGTTGGTCGTAGCGGTCGCTGATAGTATCCCCGAAGGCCACGAGGACGGGTTGTGGAGGGCTTTTCGGAGGGCTTTTGCGATATGCCTGCCATTGCTTCCAATCGGATACCTGGTGATGTGGAAGTTAGGATACCTCTGAAATAGGCCGTCGTAAGCCCGGTGACTCACGAGCAGAGGTACCCGAGCGGTCAAAGGGGCTGGGATGAGGTCCCAGTGCGTAGTGCTTCGCAGGTTCGAATCCTGCCCTCTGCACCATTAATGGACTACTATCCATACTGCAACTGCAAACAGCGAAGCCCCCATTGTCCTGTTGAGAGCGATGGCGGAACTAGGGGTTGAGAATGCTCTTCTCAGAACAGTCCCGAAAGCAGCCCATGACATCACAGCGGGGAGACCGAACATGACGTTGATGAGGACCAGCAGTGCCTTCCCCACGAACCCCGTCCCGAATAGAGAGCCAAATGTGGTCATCAGAACTAGGAAATGGATCCATGCCTTACCGTTGACGAACTGGATGGCAACCCCCGTGGAGAAGCCTAGGCGCTCGTTATCCTGCGATCCCTCATCCAACGGGTCGGATGTTGCGATTTTGTATGAGAGGTAGGCGATGTATCCGGCTCCGATGTACGTCAGAATTTCGAAGAAATCCATGTTATCCTCTATGAATACGGTCGCCCCACCCACGAATAGTCCCAAAATGGACCAACCTACTGCCATCCCGGAGATTAGCGTCAGTGTTCCCTTGAATCCATGCTGGGAACCATGGGCCGCGCATAGAACATTGTTGGGACCTGGACTGAAGCACATCGGTATGATGAACACGAGAGTCGCGATCAGAAGTGTGGTGTCCATGCCAAACATCCATTCACAATTGACTTTCCACGAGAGCCTGGTCAATGTCCGACCAAAGGTCTTCGAGATCCTCTATTCCGACGCTCATCCTGACGAATCCCGGCACGATACCGGCCTCAAGCCTTACTTCCTCTGGAACGAAGAAGTGGCTGGTGTTGAATGGACATTCGACTAGGCTCTCAATCCCACCAAGACTGGTTGCCTCGAAGATTATCTCTAGTGATCGAATGAATCTCAACGCGCTCTCATCTCCTCCCTTGACTGCGAAAGACAGCATGCCCGTTCCCTTTGGGGCGATTCTCTTGGCGACCTCGTAATCAGCGAAGCTCGGAAGAGATGGATGGTTGACGCTAACTATAGCGGGATGGCTCTCTAGTCTCCGAGCAATTTCAGATGAGTTCGAGGTGTGAATTGGCATCCTAGCATGGAGTGTCCTCATCCCCCTTTCCAATAGATAGCACATTTGTGGGTCCGCGGATCCTCCGAGTTTGGTTTTGGCTTCGAATACTGACTTGATCAAATCGGCCCTCCCTACAACGATTCCCGCTGTTAGGTCTGTGTGGCCGTTGAGGAACTTTGTCCCAGAGTGTATCACGAGATCGAAGCCCATTGAAATTGGGCGACAGGCCCAAGGTGTTGCGAACGTATTGTCCACGACGGAAATTAGACCGTGCTTATGGGCGATTGAGGCCATCGCCTCAAGATCACAGACCTTGAGGACTGGATTGGTGATTGTCTCTACATAGAGGACCTTTGTATTCTCGTTGATGGCGGCCTCAAAGGAGGCTGGGTCCCTCATATCAGCCATTGTGACCTCTATTCCAAACCTCGGGAAATCAGAAGTCAGAAGGCCATAGGTCCCACCATACACGTCGGCAGACGTCACTATGTGATCGCCTTTGGAAAGTAGTGAAAGGAGCGTGGAGGAAATCGCGGCCATTCCGCTGGCGAAGGCCTCGCCATCCTCTGCGCCTTCAAGAGCGGTGACCTTGGCTGCTACTGCTTCAGAATTTACGCTCGAATATCTACTATAGAGAAGGCTATGCTGTCCTCCTTCAGACCACTCTCGGTATCTCTCATCGTTTAGCTGATATGTGGAGGTAGTGAAAATTGGGGTTACTGTAGAGCCCTCTAAGTTGTTGGTCCCCGACCAAACCACCTTAGTTGAAAATGCCCGTTCCGAAAATCTGTCTTCCATGGTCACGCGATTGGCCGGTTAGCAATAATAGTGCTCATTCCAACCCTATGGCACTGAGGACAGATTGGATATCAGATTCGACCACTACTGAACTCGCCTTGGCATTATCAATCGCTATTCCCGGATCCTTCAGACCATGTCCTGTCACTGTGACCACCACTGTGGAGTCCTCTGGGATCTGACCCCTTGCGTGACTCTTGACGATACCTGCAATCCCAGCGGCCGATGCGGGTTCGACGAAAATCCCCTCTGTTCTGGCAAGCATCCTATGGGCATCCAGAATCTCATCATCGGAGACGGTGTCGATCGCCCCCGACGATTCTTCTGAGGCTCTCACCGCTTGTTCCCAGCTTGCTGGATTTCCTATTCTTATTGCAGTTGCCACGGTCTCCGGGGAGGTGACGACATGCCCCTTCACTATGGGAGCAGAGCCCTCTGCCTGCCAACCCATCATCCTCGGTAGTGAATTGGATTTGCCGGCGTCCCTGTACTCGTTGTATCCCATCCAGTAAGATGTGATGTTGCCCGCGTTTCCAACTGGTAGGAAGTGCAGGTCTGGGGCATCTCCCAACTCGTCACAAATCTCGAAGGCAGCCGTCTTCTGACCCTGAATTCTGAAGGGGTTGATGCTGTTGACAATCTCGATATCATCCCTCATGCCCAACTCTCTTACCAACTCCAAGGCATCGTCGAAATTCCCCCTGATCTCGATTGTCTTTGCACCATGGATTAGGGCTTGTGCCATCTTTCCATAGGATATCTTCCCCTCTGGAATCAGCACCACGCATGTCAAACCGGCTCGAGATGCGTAGGCCGCTGCAGAAGCGCTGGTATTGCCAGTACTGGCGCATACTATTGCCCGGGCTCCGTTCTCGACGGCTTTGGTCACGGCCATGGTCATCCCCCTATCCTTGAATGATGCTGTGGGATTAAGTCCCTCGTATTTTACAAACAGCCTGAAGCCCCCGCCTATTGCCTGGACGAGATTGAAGGATTGGATGAGAGGCGTGTTTCCCTCGTTTAGGGAGATGATGCAGGTTTCTTCGGATACTGGTAGGAACTCCCTGTACCGCTGAATGACCCCGTGCCCTCCCATGCTTGCGGCTGTAGGTGAATACTCCATGAACCTCCCTATGGGGGGGATCAAGAAGGGTGATGTGCCCTATGTTGAGCCTATTCTTCCGGCTATGGCCAAACAGGTTGCGACGACAGGCCCGATTGTTACCGCGAATAGGATGGTCCCGTAACCGAAGGTTCCACCGAGGATTACGCCGATAATTAGCACTGAGACTTCCAAGGTAATTCGTACCCTCCCGATTGGGACCCCAGTGACTCTCTGTAGCCCGGTCATCCACCCGTCTCTGGGACCAGGTCCCAGGTTTGATGTCAAGTACATCGAACTCCCGATTCCAACGAGTATTATGCCCGAGGAAGCCATGATGAAAGACCCGATGAAACTCTCAGGATGAGGCAAAATCGGAACCATGACGTGGATGGTGAGGGCGATTATGATGGCATTCAGGATTGTTCCGATTCCAGGGATCTCTTTGATGGGGATCCAGAGAAGCATTACTGCAACGCTTACAAAGAATGTTGCCTCCCCTATTGTCCAAATTTCGATCTCGTTGGAGATTCCTTCGGCTAATACCGTCCATGGGGTGTTCCCAATTCCGGCCGCAATCAGTAGTGAGTCCCCCAGACCGAACAGAAATTCTCCAACTACCAGAATGGACAATGTGGACCACTTGGGCCTCAATGACATTGGTTCTGGGGAGCTCCACCAGACAGTTGGCACCTTCTTTGCCGGTCGAACGGTCTCCAATAGCCCCATATTGCCACGAAGAGAGTCTCAGCCTTGAACCCAATCGTAGTATTCTTTCGTAGATTGAACAGTCCACCAGATAATCTGCGGAACATCATAGGAATGCTCAGATTTTATTCTAGAGATTAATTCACTTTTATTGGATTCGGAGGTCTTCATCTGGATCTCCCATTCTGCAATGTTCTGGATTTCTCCTTCCCATCGAAATACTGAGTTTGTTCTCTTTATGTCTACGCAAGCAGCTAGGTTCGAATCGATTATTGGTTGGCACCACATTCCCACTTCGGCTTCATTCAGTTCTCCGGGTAGGGTTGTCTGCACTATCAACAGAGTTCCGCTCATGATGTCCCGAGATATCGACTACGAAAGAACCCCATGGCATAGTTTGAATGATAATGCCCCTCCCATCGAATTCAAGATGGAAGCGTGGGAAGGCCCGATAGACACAGGAGAAGTCCCAGAGGATGGCTCCTCCTTCGATGTAATTGTGGTTGGCGGAGGGCCGAGTGGCTCTGCGGCCGCCTCTTACCATGCAATGAATGGCTGCAAGGTGCTTCTAATCGAGAAGGAAGTCTGGCCTAGAGACAAGGTATGCGGTGATGCCGTTGGCGGGAAGTCTCTGTCTCATGTCAAGGAGCTCGGTGTGAAGGAGATGGTCGAAAAGACCCCGCACTTCATGGTCGACTCAATCGTGTTCGGCTCGGCCAATGGGAACACCGTGAAGGTGATGCTTCCACAAGACGAGTTCGAGAAGAAGATGGCTGGCTACTCGCTACCTAGGAAGCAGTTCGACTACATGATGTTCAAGAGGGCCACGGAGATAGTCACTGAGGCTGGAGGATCGGTGATCCAGGGTTTCGACGTGAAGGAGGTCCTGGAGGAAGGAGGGAAAATTACCGGCATCTCCGGGGGTTTCGGTGGGAGGTCCTCCGATAGTCCCACACTGAGTTTCACTTCGTCTCTGACTATCGGTGCTGCAGGATACAGGTGCCCAGTAGCCACTAAGCTTGTGGAGGGAATTCACGGAGAGCCAATGAGGGATGATGACCACTATTGTGGTGGTTACAGAGAGTACTGGGAGGGAGTGGGCGGTTTCGAAGGAAACCAAGGACCCATTGAGATTCACTTCATCGAAGGTGTCATCCCTGGCTACTTCTGGCTGTTCCCCGTCCAAGAAGGGGTGGTCAACGTCGGCATAGGGATGGTTATCTCAGAGCAGAGGAAGCAGACTGGAGCTAGCAAGTCTCTGAAGAAGAAGCAGCGTTGGGTAATCGAGAACCACCCTGTTTTCAAGGAGCGGTTCAAGGATGCTAAGATTGTCGATGGTTCCCAGAAGGGATGGCAACTGCCATTCGGTTCCCCTAGGAAGAATCCCCCTTCCTTCCAACCGAGGAGGACCGCTGGGGCTGGTGTGATGTGCGTTGGGGATGCGGCTAGCCTGGTCGACCCTTTCAGCGGCGAGGGGATAGGTAACGGTCTACTATCTGCGAAGATGTCCTCCATGCACTTCGACAAGGATGCCCATGCAGAGGGCTTTCCAGAAGAGCAGGCGATTGAGTACATGACTGAACTTTGGGACACTCTGGGCAAGGAGTTGACCAACTCGCACAGGCTGCAGAAGGTGGTCAAGTGGAAGAGACTGATGAATTGGTTCGTTGGAAAGTCATCCAGGAAGAAGGAGATGGGTGACATGCTGACTGGGATGATTGCGGACAAAGAGGCCCAGAAGGCGCTCTGGAGTCCTTGGTTCCTATTCAAGACTATATTGTTGCCATGATGTGATGGAACGTGGGAAGCGAATTGGACGAGTCTCTCGATTCTATCGATGCCGTGTTCTTGGACCTTGATGGGACGATATACCTCGGAGACCATCTGATCGATGGAGTTTCTGAGTTCTTGGACAGGTTGGAGAGTCGTGGAATCAGGAGGTTCTTCCTATCAAATAACTCTAGCAAGTCAGTAGGACAGTATTTGGAGAAGTTAAGGGACTTTGGAATCGAAGCGTTCGAGGAAGAGGTTCTTCTTTCCACTCACGATCTAATTGCTTGGCTAACCAAAGAGGGGGTGTCTGATACCTATCTAGTGGGGACCGAAGGGATGAGAGAGATGCTAGAGGAGAACGGGATTTCCACGAGTTCGAACGAACCGGAACTGGTGGTTCTCGGTTATGACACAGAAATCAGTTACGAGAAGTTGTCCAGGGCCTCGGTTCACTTGCACAATGGAGTTCCGATGGTGTCTAGCCATCCCGACATGGTGTGCCCATCTCCCGATGGTGGTCTGCCAGACACTGGCGCCTACATGGCCTTATTCGAGGCTACTACCGGTGTAAGGCCCAAGCATATCTGTGGAAAGCCCAACAAGGGGATGATACTTCACAAGATCGAGGAGCTTCGTCTTGACCCGTCCAGTTGCGCGATGGTTGGGGATCGCCTGTACACCGATATGGAGATGGCAGAAAGAGCTGGTGTCCACGGAATTCTGGTTCTTTCTGGGGAGGCTACGAGGAGCGATCTGGAGGATAGTGGCCTGAACCCTTCTCTGGTAGTAGACTCAGTTTCGTCGCTAGCTTAGCCTCTCGATGCGATCAATGCTCAAAACTGCATCTAGTGAAATAGATAAACTCGAGTTTTTCGGGAGGGACCGTGGAAGGGTTGCTTTCGAGGACCGGTAGGTCAATTCACAGGAATAGCTCTGTGATAGTCGCCGCTTCGATTGCCACTGTGTTGCTCTCTGTATTTCTCATAACGCAGGGAAATGAATTCGATGATGGGAACTCCCCTCCAACGTCGATAGAGTCTGGAAGAGCTCTAGAGCTTGTTAGCGAAGAGTTGCCTGTAGTTTCTACGAACAACGTGAACTACATTTTCACGCACGATTCACTCGAGTGGGATGATTCCGCCTTCGAACAGGAGGTGAGGGATTCTCTAAAGGGGCTGGATGAGATATCCCTTGGGGTTCTTGAAATCAGCCTGCCCTATGACAATCCTGAAGATCAATTCCACTTGGCTCGTCATGTCTCCATGGATCGGCATAGAATAGCTGCATTTGTGGAATTCAATGGGACAGAGGATGAGATTTCAGAGGAGATATCCAACATTAAAAATGCGGTTGATAGCGATGAGATGGAGATTCTTGTCACTGGTAGTCTCATTATCGATTCTGACTTCGATCGCATGCTCGAGGACGATCAAATAAGGGCTGAGATTATTGGAATCCCACTTTCGATTATTATCCTACTATTCGTCTTCAGGACCGTTGTTGCATCGCTTCTACCGATGGCCGTGGCAATGTGCATGTTCCCAATGGCTACTGGCCTGTCGTTCTACATCTCTCGTTGGTTCTCTATGACCCAGTACTCGGTGTCGATGATTTCTCTGATTGGAATTGCAGTATCGATAGACTACAGCCTGTTCATGATTAGCAGATTCCGTGAGGAGCTCGGCAAGGGTCAGGACGTGGAAGGAGCATTGGCTACGATGATGTCAACTGCAGGTCGGGCCATTCTGTACTCTGGAGCCACTGTCGCGGTTGGCCTGTGCACTCTGTTCTACTTCACCGCGACGCATATGCCATCCATGGGCATGGGAGCATTCCTAGCTGTTCTTGGGGCTCTGATATACTCACTGACCCTGTTACCCGCCTTGCTTTCACTCGTCGGGCACAGGATAGACAGCCTGCCCGTCCCATTGCCATGGGGTGATGGAGAGGGGCGCTTCTGGGAGGAGTTCTCTACGAAGGTGATGGAGAACCCCCTGAGGTGGTTGGTTCCTTCGATGGGTGTCCTCCTCCTAATGGGGGCGCCTTTCCTCCATGTGCAGTTGACCGCAGGGGGCCTAGACACCCTCCCTCCGGATCTCGAGTCAAGGAAGGCGTATGAGATTCTAGAGGAGGAGTTTCCCGCCTTCACCGCCTCAAGCGTCCCCTTGGTAATAGTCTTCGACGACGGCCAAGATCCGTACTCCAGAACACTGGCAGTCTCGGTCTCAGAAATGTGTCAGAATGTGGCGAGCGTGGAAGGCGTCATCAGCGTGGAGCACCCTCTCTGCAATCCCACCCTGTTTGACACAGAAATAGATCAATGGCCTCAAGAGTACAGAGTCGCATGGATTACTACGGTCTCAAATTCCGTTGCTATGATCAACGTTCCAATTGAGTATCCCAGTGGTAGCGACGAGGCAGAGCAACTGATCAAGGACATTAGGGCATTCACGTCAGTTAGCGAGGAAGAGGTTCTCGTCGGTAGTTGGACTTCCTACGAAGTCGATATGAAGGATCACCTGCGAGAAAGGATTCCTGCTGCCCTGGCATTCGTGTTAATTGTGACAATGGTTCTGGTGTGGTTCCAAGTTCACTCTGTCCTGGTGCCAATAAAGGCCGTATTCATGAATATCCTATCAATTACGGCATCCTTCGGGCTAATTGTTGTCGTGTTCCAGGACGGGCTCTTGGCTGGCCCTCTGAACTTCACTCCGCAACCGTTGGATCTGATGGTTCCACCCTTGGTGTTCGGAATTGCTTTCGGGCTCTCGATGGACTATGAGGTTCTGATGCTCTCCAGAATTCACGAGTCTTGGTTGGAAACGGGAGACAACACCCGAGCGGTATCTGAGGGGTTGCAGGCTTCTGGAAGGTTGATCACAGGGGCTGCTGCGATTATGATTGCCGTCTTCTCAGGGTTCATTTTCGCTGATGTGATGATCATCAAATCGATTGGTTTTGCCCTAGCCGTTGCGGTTTTCGTGGACGCTACCATCGTACGTGCAATAGTCGTGCCTTCGGCGATGAGGCTAATGGGGCGTGCTAACTGGTGGTCTCCCAGTTTCTCCAACTCCCGCAAAAACAAAGACGTCTCGTCCGGCGACCAATGACATGGTAGAACCGAGTACCGAAGGCGGGATTGTCTTGGTTACCGGGGCTAGTGGTTACATTGGTAGCTACATCGTAGCCAATCTCCTTGCCAAGGGAAGGAATGTGAGGGGGACTGTGAGGGACTCTTCTGACCCCGAGAGGGTCGGGCATCTGAGGGAGATGAAAATCGCTGATGGAGGGAGTCTGGAAATAGTCGAAATGGATCTCCTGGATGGTGATTCGGTCCATAGTGCAGTTTCTGGGTGCAGGTCGGTGATTCACACGGCAGCGGTTGTGGTTCTGAAGTCTAAGAGGCCGCAGGAGAAGATTGTCGACCCGAGTGTCATTGGGACCAAGAACGTCCTGGAAGCCATCGATGCGTCCGGGACGGTCGAGCACCTCATACACACCTCCTCAACTGCAGCAATAAGGCCGCAGAAATGGAATGATGGTCAGACCCTAACCACTGAATCGTGGGCGGATGATGCCACCCTTGAGAACAACCCGTACGGGCTGGCCAAGTTCAGTTCCGAGAGGATCGTAAGGGAATGGCACGAGAAGAACGGAGATTCTGGCCCCCGGATGGTGACGATCAACCCCTGTGTAGTTCTGGGACCGCCCCTTTCGAAGAGGCATCTGGAGGGGAGCCCCTCGTTCGTGATGACTCTGCTGAACAGGGAGATTCCTGCTGTTGTCCCGATGCACATCAGCATAGTTGACGTGCGAGATGTCGCTGAAGCGCACGTGAGGGCTCTTACCATGGGAAAGAACGCCGGTAGATACTTGGTTGTGTCCGGTCAGATGTGGTTCAGAGAAATAGCCAAGTCGCTGAAGAACGAGAATCCTGACTTGCGCATCCCCACCAGGCAATTGCCATACTCTCTCTCATTGTTGGTGTCCCTCTTCCACCCCAAGATAAGCCTGGCATGGGCTAGGGCCCATCTTGGGAAGAGGCTTTTCTGGGATGCTTCGCCCGCTGAGCAGGATCTAGGCATGGAATGGAGGGGGCCCGAGGAGTCGTTGCTCGATACTGTTCCTGCGATACTGGAAAACGAGTGGTTGGGGTGATTTTTGACTAAGATTGCGCAACTCCTCTGTTTCCTTGTGCTATGCTCTACCACAACAGGATGCACCTGGTGGGAGGAGGAGCCTATGGAGGAACTAGTGACTGGGACCTTCGACTTCGGACGAGATCTTCCAGTGACTACCTGGTTCCACTTCCCTGGGACGCCCTCGGAACGCTGGGCTGTGGATGCAATGGACCCAAGTGCCATCTTGGGAGCTAACATTTCCACGGACTTCTCAGGAAATAGCACTCCCTTCTTCTCCAGTGCCACTTACTATGGGACTGGCTTCGATACGTTCGAGCCCACTCTCGGAGTCACCTCCTCTGGAGCGATTTTCTTTACCAACTTCAACGGCCTTGGTGATGGGACACACATCATCAGGTCAACAGACAAGGGACAGACGTGGGAGGATGTAGGTCCGTTCGGCCAGATCGATGATGACTCGGGCCAGACCCCGAACTCGAACGACCCATACATCTACGTCGACAAGTTCACCGACAGGCTAGTCAAGTTCGACATGCATGTTCTCGCAGCCATGTTCGTTGAGTACTCCGACAATGACGGGGATTCCTGGAGCGCGCCCTTCCCTGTGGAGGGGTATTACGTAACTCAGGATCACCAGAGTATTGCCTCAATGCCGCCTCCGCCTGGTGTGACTGCTTTCCATCCTGTCATTTACGTCTACTGCATCAATACTGGGTCCCCGGCCGCTGGAGCCCAATGCTCGAGATCGCTGAACGGCGGTTTGTCGTGGGATGTGCAGAGAATCGGTTTCCCCATCGAGAGCTTTCCCCAATGCTCAGGCCTTCATGGGCATCTTGCTGGAGGCTCGGATGGATCGATATATCGGGGCAATCCCTCATGTGAGGGACCGGCTGTATACCGTTCTCTTGATGGGGGCTATAGTTGGACGGAGCACACAATAACCACCGAAGTCGGGATGCAAGACGGATGGCATGCCCACGAGGTGGCTACTGCGGTAGATGACGGGGGTAACGTGCATGCGACTTGGATCGGTGACGACCTGAAGCCATGGTATGCAAACTCACAGGATCAAGGCGCTACATGGAGCACTCCGATGATGGTGGCTGCTCCGGGTGTCGTCGAGACGGGTTTCCCAACTATATTCGCCGGATCCGCTGGAAGGGTCGTATTGGGCTACATCGGGGAGACCGAGGATTATGATGAGGGGAACGGCACTGGTGGGTGGTCTGGATACATGGCAATCATGACGGATTCGTTTGCCGAGAGGCCTCTGATTACGAGCGTGGCGGTGAACGGCCCCGGTGATCCATTGGACATTACCCCTGACTGCGGAGACGTTAGATGCGGTGGATTCGGAGACTTCATTGACGTGGAGATAGATGATGAAGGAAGGCCTTGGATCGCCTTGGCTCATAACGCAGCCGGCTACGATGAGGCGATTATTGGCACCCTAATGGAGGGACCGTCTCTGTATGGAGAGTTGGCGTACCTTGAGCCACTGCCTGCGGGTGGAAACTCTACTCTGCTTCTCGGATGAGTGTGAAAATACCGTTATTGGTGAGTTTTGACCTTAGGGGCACCAATCCGTACAACTGATGTATGTATGTCTCGGCCGCTGGGTCGTGAGAGTCGCCGCCCTGAGTATAGTTTCCCTGATGATTCTATCTTCATTGAGCGGATGCTTCGGAGAAGAAAGCGAGGTCGTGGAGGAAGTTGGTGTGTTCGATACCCTGTGCTCCGAACAAGGTGGCTCGATTAGCAACACGACATGGTACCACTTCGCGAACGCGACGGATGCGACCCTGAATCCAGAAGCTGGGAATCTAACCGACGGGAACGCCCCAGTGTGTGCGATTGGGACTTACTATGGAATAGGGTTCTCTACCTTCGAGCCAACTATCGGGATCACGTCGCAGGATAACCTGTACATGAGTAGCTGGGGCAATGGGGTTGCTGGTTCGACTGCGATCGTGCAGTGCAGTGGCCTCATTGGGATGACCAACGTTTCCGAATACACTTGCCAAGACGTGTATAGCGCCCTGCTGCCAGTAGCCAACAGTAACGACCCATACGTGTACGTCGACCCATGGACCGACCGCATAATGAAGTTCGACATGCATGCACTACTCGGGATGACTGTCGAATGGTCTGACAACGAGGGCGGCACTTGGATAGGCCCGACCCCCGCTACGGGCTGGTCTGTTCAGGATCACCAGACCATCGCCTCTTCCCCCTACAACGCTCTTTTCCACGAGACGACATGGGTGTTCTGCGTGAACGGGAACTACCCCTACCCCGTTTGCTCAACCAGCAATGACGGGGGGGCGACTTGGGGGCCCGAGGTCCCAGGGGCGCCGACTGACTGCAACAGCGGTGGTTTGACTGGTCACATGGTTGGTTCGAACAACGGGAACTTCTACCGTGGAAACCCAGGTTGCAATGGAGAGGGGTACTCGATTTTCAGGAGTACCAATGGAGGGCTCACTTGGACGGAACACCCACTTCCGACCGAAACCACTGGGACGGCGCAGACGTGGAACTTCGAGGAGGCACAGGTGTACCCAGATGAGGAGGATAACGTCCACGCGATGTGGATGGGTTCTGACAACATGCCCTACTACAGTTATTCCACTGATGAGGGAGGGAGTTGGAGTGCCCCACTGATGATTGCCCCTCCTGCAGGACTGAATGGTACTGGCTTCCCAGCAATTGCTGCTGGTGATTCTGGGATGGTGGCATTCGCGTATATCGGAGACTCGGGAGGGGACAATTGGAATGGGTACATCGGAATGATTACCGATGCATTCAGCCCGATGCCGCTGATTACGACCGTGCAGGTCAATGAGGTGGGGGATCCATTGGACACAACAGCAGACTGCGGATTCAACAGGTGCGGGGGTTTTGGCGACTTCATCGACATCCTAGTCGATGCGCATGGACGACCTTGGTTCGGCCTCTCCCACAATATAGTCGACCAGGGGATATACGGGACCATTGCTGTAGGACCCTCTCTGAGGGCTGGTGTGACGGTGCAGGAGATGCCAATAGGCGGCCCCAGCACCCTTTGATTCCATTCAGAATACTTCTGGGACGAGTCCATATGCCTGGTATGCGAACCCGGCGGCGAATGCGAACATCCCGATTCCGCATATCCCGAGAGCGAAACGATACCCCCGGGGCGAGAGCCTCCCTCTCGTGCGATCGAAGAAGTAAGCTATGGTGACCTTCACGATGATGATGGAAATGAGGAAAGAGAGGGCGTAGGCGACTGGTGCTAGTGGTTCCTCGCCTGCAGCGGTAG
>Ga0208407_1000167_pt1 | contig 30419 bp, 42 predicted proteins | sample ETNtaG_9_FD_185775 | JGI IMG/M metagenome (GOLD analysis project Ga0208407, IMG submission 185775) | Marine microbial and viral communities from oxygen minimum zone, Eastern Pacific Ocean - ETNP201406SV69 (SPAdes) (version 2) | ecosystem: Environmental > Aquatic > Marine > Oceanic ...
CCAGACCCCGTAGGAGAAAGAAGTAGCTTACGATTCATACGTATTGCTTCATGCACTGCACGATACTGATAGTCTCTAGGTTTGACCTTAGAGATCTTATCCATAAAAACTTTTATTGCAGGTAAAGAAGCGAATTCATTTACCTCACGTATATCACCATACCATTCATCGTTTTCTATATGGAGTTTGTAGTCTCGCTCCTGAACGAAACCTAGTAAATGATGAAATAACCCACCATACAGATCACCTGTAGCAGGTGAGTATAGATGTATTGTTCCGTCCCAGTGTCTATATCTGGGATTTCTTTTTAGGAATTTTGCTTCAGGTACTTCAAATGAAAAGTAATCTGCTAGTTCCTTATGGACATGTGGTTCCTCAGCTTTGATACTGACGTAAACTTCATTCTTCTTTTTTAACGAGAGGTTTGTCATTACTGTCCATTAATAAATTTCTCCCACTCAATAGCACTCTTGACTTGGAACCCTCTGTTTGAAATCTGTTTCATTACCTGATCTAACCAGTAAAGCATCTGATCAAGGAATTTAATTTTCGCTTCTAGATTGATGACTTCATCGTCAGACTCTAGATAGACTCTCATCTTTTCAGATGTTTTAATACTGTTGCCAAATGGTTTGTTGGCATATGTTTTAGCGTCAGCTTCACCTCCATAATACTCACGCTTTTCCCTAACTAGTTTACGAATTTCAAACTCTAACGAGGTTTTGATCTGAGAGATGTCAGTGTAGTGGTGTAAGTATTTATTGTGCTGATAAGGAATGTCAAGAGCTAATTGCCCTAGATCAGTAGTATATTGTTTATTCTTAAACTGGAAGTCTACATGACTATCCTCTGCCCAGTCTGTTTTCAGTTGTTCAAATTTATTACGAAGAGATTCAAAGTTCATAAAGTAATTGGGTGCATATTCTTATTGAGTATTTTATGCTTCTGATGCTTGAATGTAACCTGAGCAGTAATGTACTCTACATCAGTCATTGTAGCATCAAATTGCATAGAAGTTAAGCTGACAGGGAATAGTCCTTCATACTCCACTACGAATGCTGGATTGTATTGTGAGGTAACTATGTGTAGTTGACCAAGACTATACTCTTCTTTTGCTGGAGTATTCTGATCATCATCTGCCCTACCATTATCCCGAATCCATTTGTGTATGGAATAATAATTTTTTAGATCTTCATCTACGATGAACTCTATATTAAGATCACCAAACTCTACTCCACCACCAGGAATGATAGGTAGACTTCTGAACCGAGTTGGAACCTCAGTTACAGGCATACTAATATCAGGTACGTTTGCTCTTTGACAAAAGAAATCTGTACCTTGAAATTTTTCTAGTTTTAAAAGAAACCCTACTGGGTTTAGGAAGTTCCTATTAGTAGGTTGCTCTTTATACCATTTAGCTGTCATTATCAGATGAAGGCTACTTACTATTTATCATCGGTTGCAGGATGGCATAAAATGTAGAACCACACTAAACCCAACACCAATATAGCCATTAGTCTCAATGAACTTGGTGAGGTGTCAATCATCTGCCTGGTATATACCGTTGATACTTCTGTGCTTTATTTAAAACTTCTGGTAATACATCCTCTTTAACCCTTTCTACAATCTCATCAACAACACTAACATCAATATCCATAAAGGGTGGAATGATACCAAGTATCCTTAACAGTCCATCAACAAACAACGCAAGACAAATGAACCCTAGTATCATACTGATAATGGTTGCTTTAAAATTATGATCTCGCATTGAGGCTTCGTCTATTGCTCGTGCTTCAGCAAGAGCATCAGCAATCATTATATCTACTTCTTCCTTTGTATAACAAAGACTCTTGATTTTTTCATCAGTCATATTCCTCTTCATCCCAAACAAATTTACCCATCCTTCTCATACGTTCTAACCTTTTAATGATTCGACGTTCCTTAAGGAAGGTAGTTAATAACACTATAGACCACACCCCTGCTCCAAGTAAAGATATTGCTGCAATAATTATTCCTGTTAATATTGAGTTACTGAATGTCGTACTAATAATCATATTCGTCTAAAATGTCTAAAGCATTATTCAATGCTTGCTGTGCAGCCCATCGCTCTTTACGATCCCATTCGGGATACCATGATTTACTATCTATACTATTTTTGATTTTCATGAGGCGAGCCGTCATGTCTACCTTTTTAAGTCTTCCGTTCATATACTCAGGATAGCGATGGAATTTGGGTTCGGTCTTACACCATATTATACCACCTATTTAATAAAAAAGGGGAACCTTTCGGATCCCCTTAGTGTTTATATCGTGACCGTGTATCACATTAGGTTTGCAACACGTACACGTCTGTAGTACTGGTTAAGTCCCTGTCCTAGTGCTTCTGCATCAGGAGTTCCGTTGCTTTGTACAACGAATGGGTTAGCAACCATACCGTATCTAGTCTTGAATCCAATCTTGGGTTGGAACGTCGCTGGATCGACACTTCTTAACATCTGGAGAGGAACGTAAGGACAATAGAATAGTCCAGCGTCATAAGGGGAAGAACCCTTATATCCTACAACATAGTAGTGAGTGTTTGAAACGTTAGCAGAATAAGGGTCAACATAGACCTTAATGCGTCCGTTCATTGTACCTACAAGTAGGTTTCCAGTGTCATCAACTTCACCGATGGAAGGTCCACCAGATCCTTGAAGACCTGAAGAGTAGTCTAGAGTACCAGACATAGCAAGAGCACTAGCAACATCAGCAGATGTGATGATGAAGTTACCCTTCCCACGACGAGTTTGCTGCGCGATAGCGTTAGCATCTCTTTCGATCTGGAACATAAGTCCCTTGAATTTCTCAACCGACCATCTTCCGTTGGAGTCAACGTCTAGGTCGAATACGCCAGCGTTAGCAACGTTGTTCTGAGCACCAGATTTAGCAACGAAATAAACTGTACGTACAACCTCACGGTTGATTTCTGCAAGGATCTCACTAGACAATAGGTTAGCGAGTTCTTGCTCTGCATCAAGACCATGAATTGCTTTCAAGTCCTGTGAGAGTTCTAGTGTGTACTCAGCTTTCAACGCCCGTGTCTTTGCAGTAACGGATGTCTTCTCGATGCTGAATGACATTTCGTTGAACAGGGTTGAACCTGCACCTAATGTCTCAGCGTTTTCACGAGCAATCGCTGTTGTACCGCGCTCATAGTTTGCAGCAGTAACACCGCCACCAGTTGCGTCGTTAAGAAGACCTGGGTTAGCGTCTGTTGTACCACCGTCACCTAGAGGCTTGGTGTCGTCTGTACCAAGAGGTGTGTTATCGTAAGCACCAGGACCAGCAGAACTTGCAGAGAAGTTTGAATCTGGTTCGTTGTAGAGTGCTTCGCGACCAGCACGTAGTGCTGCACTGTCGTCTTGATAATGACTCTTCATTGCAAAGATAAGTCCTGTAGGACCACTCATTGGCTGAACGCCGCAGATATCGTATGCAACAAGGTTAGGCATGGCACGACGGATCAAGCTGATCATCACTGGGTCGAAACCAGCAAGTCCACCTGTCTTAGTCGTTAAACCACTACCTGAAAGTCCGTCACCACCGATAGCACCAACGGTGTTACCAGCTTCGTTTAACATTCCACGCTCTTCGCGTAGAGTTTTTTCTGTGTTTTCTAACAGTACCGCGGTAACAGCCTTTCTATAATTGTCCTTGATGGAGCCAGCTCCCTCATGACTTAGAACAGGTGACCACTTTTCTGTTAGTGCTTTAGCATTAAACATTTTTCTAACTTAAAAAAGGGTAGATAATTTAGTTGTCGTTCCAGCGAGAGATTGCGTCAACATATGAAGCCATTACTGGATTTATATTTTGATCAACGCCTTCTACTGGAGTTTCATCAGCAACCTCACTTGGGGTTACGTTTGCTTCTTTAGTGAAGTAGCTCTCCTTGATGGTTTTAACCTTCTTAGAGAAATCTTCTTCAGAAACGAACTCGATTCCCTCAGCGAGAGCCGCGAGTTTGTCCTTCTGTGTATCTGCAAGTCCTTCTGAAACATTCTTCAGAACAACTATCTTAGCAGATTCATTAAGGCGATTTTGTAATTTCACATTAGACTTGACCTGTTCGTCAAGGCGTGTTTCCATCTCATGTACTTTCTTGAGACTATCTTCTACCATATCCACTTTATCATCGGGTATGGAGATGTAGTGCTCTTCAAAGAGATTCTTCAGACCTGCAATGAAGTCTTCTGTAATCTCATTTCTGATTCCGCGATCAACAGCTACTTGATTTTCTTCAAGCCATTGACTTACGGCGTAATTCACTGTACCGTTTACTTCTTCAGACATTGAAGATTTGTGTTCTGCAATCTTCTGGTCTGTTTCTTCAGCAAAGTGTTTTACAAGCTTGTTATACTCCTCTGTGAGTTTTGCTTTGAGAGCAGCTTCAAAGATAGTCTTTGTCTTCTCTGCAAACTCAGGAGTCATGTCTGTTCCCTCTAGAAGGGCATTAACGTCATCAGCAACGTCAACTTTAAATCCTGCATGAATAGGATATTTAACGGCAGAACCAACACCAGTTCCGTATGCTACCTCAGCACCAACTGTAGGTTGTGTACCCTGATCTCCTGCATCATTGATGCTAGAAGTCTGAGCAGATCCATCACTCTGTGCTGCTTTGTCTCCAACAGGAGCGGCTGCCTTAGCACCAGGATTCTCTTCTCCATCTTCATCGTGTTCGTTAGGAGTAGTAGATGATCCACCAAGATCACTAACCGACTGTGCTCCAGGAACAGCAGATGGTTCTACTTTAGGTTGTGTGCCTTGATCGCCAGCATTGCCAGAATTAGCAGTCTGAGCGTCAGAGACTTGAGAAGGGTCGCTACCTGTGCCAGGAACGACTGTAGCTTGAACAGTCGGCATAACCGTCTGATCGTCTTCAGCTATTATTTCCTTGTGCTCAGTCACAAACTCCTCAAACTTTTCTTTAAGCATATCTGACATTTGAGTTTACCTCGTAGGTTTCCGTATAATTATTACTAGATTTATTTATGAAATCAAAGTTTTGAAAGGAATTCTTCAAAGACTTGTAGAGTCCTTTCTTCTAGTGCTCCGCGAGATGCCGAGTCTAGATGACGTTTATATTTAGCCACTTCAGTCTCCTTAAGGATACCGTTGTCCCAAACCCATTCCTTACCTTCCATGATGCCATTTACAAAAGCATCTGGTGCAGAGGGATCTGCTACTATATCAGCGGCTGTTGCAAGTATAAAGTCGTCGCGTACAACTGAAACATTTTCGCTTTGCTGAATGCTTCCCATACCACGAGATGATACTCCCAACTGAACTCCTTCTTCTAAAAGATTGCTTGCAATCTTGCCCATGGGTGTGTTAAGGATCTGTGCCTTGCCCATAAAGTTCTTGCCTTCGGCGCGGAGTTCTGTGATTCTATGAGAGACCCTATCTAAATTAATAGAAGGTCCATCAGGATGACCAAGTTCGCCAAGAGCTCTTTTTGTCTTTACATATTCTTCATTGTACCTAGTTACCTCACGGTCAAGTATTTCGTATGGATATCTACGTCCATTACGATTCACAATTTCAGACTGAAGGAATACTCCTTCGATGAAAAGTTTTTTATCCGCACCTTTACCTTCGGTGATGACCTTAACGTTTTCAATCTGTTCCGTTATCAGTTTCATTAGATGGTTCCTCTGGGGTATCTGCTACTGGTTCTTGAAAATATGTATTCGCTACCACCTTTTTGTAACCTGCCATAGCATCAGCTGATTTGGCAAACAACATATCTTTGATAGCATCAATGGCAGACGCTCTATCGTTCGTAGTGATCTTATCGATCACATCAACAACGACAGGAATTGCCCCTGCTTCAGTATCAACTTCATTTTTTTCAGTCATAATATTGAGTCAATATAGATTATTTATCAGATTTCTTAGGTTGAGCTGGTGGTTTTGGAGCAGCCTTCATCTTTTCAATCTCTCTTTTGTGATCATCTTCCGCATTTTGAGCATCCAGTTCAGGAGCAAATGCATCATTCTGACGATCTAATGTGTCAAATGTATTAACATCTTGAGGAGACATAACGAGACCTAATTCGATCTCCTTATTCATTTGAACTTCGATCTCCTTATATTCCTTATCCCTCTGCTGAAGTACGTTCTTACGTACATACTCAATAGAGAAATACTTACCAACAAAGGGATCCATTTGAGTGACAGTCAGCATACGCTGATTCATCATCTCAATTTCTTTTAGCTCATTGAAATGATTATCAAACAAGAAGTCATATTGAATATGCTCCTTCATGTCTTCCCAATCATCAGGAGCAATTACTCCTTTGAGAATAAGTTGAGTCTTGAGAATATCTTGGAAGAGTTCAGAGAATCTCTTACGTAATCTACCAATGAACTTAGTGAATTTGAGTTCGTCTCTAAGTACTTCCGTAGTCTTACCGAGATTAAAACCTTTGTTATCGTCTGTAAGGCGACTAGGTGGAAGGTTAAGCGAGTTATAAAGCTTCTTCTTAAAGTATTCAACATCTTTAAGTTCTCCAAGATTTTGTCCTCCGGGTAGTGTAGTGATCTCTGTTCCTCTACCACCCTCTCTACGAGGTAACCAAAAGTCTTCGAGCATACTCATATGCTTTTTATCGTCACGCATTTCACCAGTAGATGAATCGTAAACAAGCTTGTTACGATAACGTGCCATTGTGTCACGAAGGTATTGCTCTGCCTTTACTTTAGGAAGATTACCAACGTCAATATAAAATATCCTTCTCTCTGGTGCGCGAGACAATCTGTATATAACCAAAGCATCTTCGATCATACGAAGTTGGTTAAGTGATTTAACTGCCTTGTGGAGGAATCCCAATGTCATACGCTTGTTGAGATCCTGTAATCCAGAACCAATAAAGGTAACTGAATCAACTGCCATCTTGATACCTTGAGACAATGACATGTCTCCAATAGGTCCAAGAACACCACCCTTATAGAATCCTTTTGGATTGTATAAGAAGTAATCTATAAAAGTTCCATATTCTACTTCGAGTGCTGTGCCTTTAACTGCTGCACGACTTACGGGATCTTTTGGAGTGCTATCGAGTTTTTGTCGAACCCGTTTGATCTTCATTGGATCAATGTAACGAAGTTCTGTAATACCTTTTTTAGGATTTTCTAAATCAATTACTTTATGATAGAAAAGTCGCCCGTCGATATACCACGAACGGACGATCTCATGTGCTCTATTGTCAAAGTTTAAAAGCTTCTTGATGTGCTCAAACTCATTGCGAATTTTATTCTTAACACCACTACCCATTTCGAGATTGTCCAAGTTTATTTCACAAGGACTATCATGAGCATCACTCACAATAAATTCGTTGACTACTTCATCAACCGCACTATCCACCTCTGGGTGGATAGCCATGTCGCGATAGCGACGAATCATCTCAAACTCATTACGAGCCTGGTTGTCGGTGTCAACATACGTTCCATAATAACCACCCGCTGCTACCGCAATAGGTTCATCAGCTTGAGGTGGGACTGGGGATTGACCCCGTTTTCCCACCTTGCGATTAATTTGGAAGCCAAATAGTTGACTCATGACTGCTTCTCAATACTATATCAAATAGTATTTATTATACCACAGGAATTGCAGAAACGCCAGCCCTAGCATCAGTACCTGCTCCAGCAGTAAAGAAAGAATATTGGAACTCAACTGAAAACTCTTCAATCTGATCATTGCTATCATAAGCAAGATCGATTTGGGAGACGTTAGTTGGGAAACAATACCTTAGTTTATACTCTCTGAGGACTGATCCTGTGTCTGAAGAATCCTTCTCCAACTGCTTAACTCCAAGATCTGCTGTATAACCAGAAGAATTATTAGGAGTGAATAGTTGAGATGTATTCTCTTCGTGTGTGTTGATGCTGTTAGCCCACTCTTCAAAGAATGTACGGAGTTTGAAGTCCTTATCATTAAAGAATGTTGCAGTCCATGTATCAAAGGTACGATCACCAGCGATCTTAACTGTCCTTCCTCTAAAAGGAACTTCAATTACACCTAAGTTTGAACCTGGAAGTGCTGCGGATTTGCAAAGCAGATTTACTAGATCTTGATCTTCGATTTGGTCCTTGCTGAGAGCAGCAGGGAACTGTACGTCGATCAGATACATATTGGGCTTTACACCTTGCCCAATAGTCTGTAGAAATTCTGATACGTTTGACCTTGCCATTAGTTGTTTACCTCTTAATGTTTATCTATGAATAATATTATCTACCTACAACTTCACTGAAGGAAACTCCAGTTCTTGTTGCGGTGACCGTTACTGTTACATAGTTAATTGAACGAGTTGGCTTGAGGAATAATTCCGCAACAAACTCATTTCTATCAATCACTTCAGGTGTATTGTTTGACTCATCGCAAACTACTAGGAAGTCAGTAACACCTCTACGTGCTTGAACCTCAGAAAGGTAAGAACTAATAGATGCATTGAAATTACTACGTGTAGTATAATCGTTTTGCTCGAAGAGTACGCCCTCTGCTAGTGCCTTTGCTCTCTTCTCGACATTCAAGAACAAACGACGAACGTTGATTCTATCAAATGCAGATGGAGAAGCGAGTGCAGTCTTATCACCAAATAGTACTGGACCTGAACCAGGCATCGATACTATTGGGTTAATCCTATTTGTATACAGTTCGTCTCTTTGTGCTTTGTTTGGATTGAACGCAAGTTTAACGACATTTTGAATGCCACCGCGACTCATTCCAGCAGGAGAGAACCAATCATCAAGTATGGATGATGTAGAAACACATGTTCCTGCAACATCTCCGTTACAACCGATATAACGATACTTATCGTTGAAGCGGTCATATGTGTACTTGATACCACTATCAAATACAACGTAGGAACTAGATCCTATTGTATTGAAGAAGTCAACTGTGTTTGTTAACTGAGTAGTAGGAGGAATTGCGGATCCACCAGATGTAGCAATTTGATTGCCGTTATATGGTGAGATGAATGCAACACAATCCTTTCTACTGTTAGCAACACCAGCTACAGCACCTGCTTTAGTCTTGGTGTCTGCTTCTCCTGCCATTGATCCGCCCATTAGAACGAAGTCAACAGTTGTCTGCTCGGTATCAAGGAACTCGTTGTATGCTGTCTGAATTTCTCCAGCAGTATAAGCATAGTCATCTGTACCACCACTAAGTGCTCCACCAGCAGTAGGAAGAATCCTTGCTAGTTCAACAGGTGCTCCAGCAGTTGCTCCATAGGAAGCAGCAGTAGAACCAGAGTTCTCACCTTGAGTTGATAACTCAGCAGCACTTAATGCTGCACCAGCATAGATGTAATTGTTGAATTCATTTACTGCATCTTTCCAGTAAGATGATCCACCTTCAGATGTCTTACCATCAGAAAGTTTTGAGAGATATGTTTGACGCTCAACAACAGTGTTGTTTGATTCGTCAATAACTGCAACATGAACTTCGTCATATGACAGATAACGCTCAGAAGCAAATGCAGATGTTCCAGGACGAGGAGCAATTGCTTTGTTTGTTAATCCAGTTGATCCGATTGCTTGGGAGTTCCAATCGAATGCAGCAACAGTAGCACCACCAGTAGCGGTAGGAGCAACTGCGCCATTTTGAATGATGTCTGCTGTGTTAGTTGTTTTAGAAACAATCTCGTGTGCAGTACCATTACCGTCAGTATATGTTCCACCAACAGACCACCCATGAGCGTTCTTGGTTACGGTATAATCAGCACCTCTATCAACAATAACAACACGTAGGTTGTTACCATCAGCACCAGCATATCTGGCAGCAAACTTTTCAGTAGTTGCTCCAGCATCAAAATCTTCTTTAGATGCAACCAAAGCACCAGTTCCAGATGCAGTTGAGTTAAGAACACCAGAAGTAGCACGAACTACTGCCAAACGTCCACCATAACGTAAGAATTCGGATGCTACTAACCAATCAGAAGCGTTTGCCTCAGCTGGTGCTCCAAATACATCAATTAGTTCTCTTTCAGAACTTATATTTACAATTTTGCCTACAGGTCCAGTGCGGAAAGATGAAGCAAAAGCACCTGTAATTGAAGATGCACCTACTACAACAGCATTGGATAAATCACGTTCCTTAATAACAACACCAGGCGAGACTTGACTCGACATGTTTATTCCCTCGATAGATTCCAATTTTATCTAATAATATTTAGATAAAATCATTCTTTCATCGGGGAAACCATGCATGAACTACCAGTCTGGATAGATTTCTTCTTTAACTCTCTTCTTTTTATTAACTACTCGTTGAATAGTACACAATTTACATTCATAAGAATAAGCAGATGGATTTCCTTTCTTTTGTTTACGAATTAAATAGAAATCATCTAATAAATCTTTTGTCTTATGGCAAGATCTACATTCCCTCTCCTTGAACAGAAGATGTTCTAGAGAGAACTGATCTGAAATATCCATCAGTTGTTCCACATATAGGAGACCTCTTCTTGTTTATCTCCGTAGGCCCACAGATCTCCGTCTCCATCCATGAAGGTATCATCACCCATGCCGTCGTCAATAAAACCAAAGGGAGCCATATCTTGCTCAATTTGATCACGTTGTTCTTCGTAGATTCTTCTTCGTACATCTTGATCCGTCATCTCCTTAAAATAATCTTGCAGGACTAGCCATGCAAATAGAACCATACACATTACCAAGTCATCATGATACCCTTCATCTGCTTCCCATGCTTGCTTTCTTTGTATGAAGGTAGTTAATTCTTGTAGAATTTCAAAATCTTTAAATGTTAATTTATCTTCTTCTATAATTGCTTTAAGATTTGAGCATCCTTGTTTCTTAACTGTGATACTCATCTTGACACCTAACTGTGTCTTGTTACCTGAGAACCCTTGTCCCACAACCTGCCCAGCCCTACCTCTCATAGCACACATGAGTACGTTAGGATACTCAAGGTCATAGTTTAATGTTGCTGCTATGCTATCACCTATATCATTAACCTCAGTAAGTATGTATGGACAATTGTATTCCTTTGCTACTTGGAAGATGACCGACGGAAACAATATAGGTTTAATCTCATTATTTCTGTACTTCGCAACGATCTTATACGGCATCGTGGTGATATCAAACACGATAAAAGCACTGTAGTCGCCACCGATACCTCTGGCAACATCAACAGTAATAATGTATTCATGATCCTTTTCTGCTCTCTCATGAATGTCAAGTCCTGCATTGCTTTGTATGGGGTCAGTGAACGGTATATTTTGTAGCTTAGAAGGTGAGATAAGTGTGTCAGCAGATCCAAGAAAGTCACACTCAAACTCTTGAGCGAACTGTCTCTTGGACGTGTTCTTCATCGTCTCTTCTTTCCATTTATTATCTCTTCCTGGAACTTGAGACCAATGGACTTCATTTGTAACATATCCATTCTTCCCATTCTTAGCATCCTCCCACGTCTTGTAGAAGTGATTCATTCCGTTAGGAGTGGATATGATTATGACTTTCGTCGATTTACCAGACGTAATAGTAGGATAAACAGAGGCAAAGAATTGCTCTGCAACATGGTTTGGAACGAAAGCGAATTCGTCGAGGAAGAGGATATTGAACGACATGCCTCGGACAGCACTTGCAGATGTAGAAGCTGCCAATATCTTTGATCCGTTTTCAAGTTCGACATTACCTTTGTTCCATACGAGTATACCATGTTGCATCCACTTAGGTAAATTCTCATACGCTAATTGTAACCTACCAAGTAATTCCCTAGCAGTAGAAGCTTTGTTAGCAAGAATACCAACGTTAACGCTATCGTTAAAGATAGCATAATGTAACAAGTATGCGACCACTGTTGTGGATTTACCAGTCTGACGAGGCAGCTTAGCAATGTTGAATCTGTTTTCATGTAAATCCATTAAGATTTCCTTCTGGAAATCGTACATAGTGAACGGGACTAAACCTTCGTCGAGAGAAATGATCTGTATATAATTACACGCAAAATATAAAGGATCTGCTTTACATTTAATCCATTCTTCTACTTGTTTCTGTGTGAATTGTATCTCAGTACCAGCCTTCTTCAGGTTGGGATTACCTAGATAAACCTCAGTTTTCGTTGCCATACATAGTAATTCTTCACATATATATTTATTTAAACTGTAAGGGAAGGACTCGAACCTCCAAGACTCGCCTCGCAAAAGATGAATCGGCTGTTAAACGGACAGCTGTGTTTACCATTTCACCACCTTACATTGAAGCCCTTATTCAAGGGCTGATATTATTCGAGTTACTCCTATTCCACCACCACTACGGGGGAAGAAATCGAAGTTAAGGAAATCATCGAGTTCTTTCTCAACTCTTTCCTCACCAAATTTTCTATAGAGTAGTCCTGCATACCCACCATCAGAGATAGTGTGGAATGTTTCTCTCATCTGTGCTCTATCAGTACTACGTTCAGCAGAACCAATAGTTTCCATACCGTTTAGAATCACATCAATCTTACGACTGGTTCCGTCATCGTTACGTGCCATGTTCCAGAAGGGTGATGTCCATTCAGGAAAGTCCGTAATCATACCACGACCTATTGCCGCTTCATGTCCGTGATCTAATTCCTTCACCTTATATTGGTCTGCCCAATCATTATATTTTTTAATTTTAACCGTTTCTAGTGGTATTCCTAGATCCTCGCATAGGTCAATCTCCATTGCTTTAAGATCATAAACATCTCCTTTCATCTCGAACTCGAACATAGGGAAGATAGTTTCATGTCTACCTGGTACAGGATTGGGTTCTGCTCTATATGAAGTTGAGACACAAAAAAACCCTTCTGCGGAAGGGTTGGATAACAATTCATATTCTAACCACATCTGACCTGTCTGTGGTAGTGGCCAAACATTGCCACCATAATTGTATGTTGCTACTGTCTCAGGGTCTTCACATGCTGCCAATATACTCAAACGATTTTGAGTATGTACTTCCAAGAAGTTCTTGGACAAAAAAAATGACCTCAATCGGCCAACTGCATCGCTGTACTTCTTGGGGTCAATCAGACTTGTCATTACATTATGCCAAACTGGATTTATTTATAACAAGATTGCACCTATAATAAATCCTTTGCCGAAAGCAAGACATAACATTTGATAATCAGTCAAGTTAAACTTATCCTGTATCTTCTTTGCCATCTTCTTGTCCCATTCTTTTATCTTAGTAAAAGCACTAAAGTTCCACATAATTCTAACCCTCGTTTAATGTACCAAATGATCTGCGAATCTCTCTAAGAGGTTCCCAATCTTTATTCTTTGTACCACCATCATATTCTAATGCATAACCAAACTTTATCATCTCTTCATTGATTGATAATTCTGGATCACCATCGGTAGAATAAATCCAACCAAGCAATCTTCCATACTTACCAACACCACCTTTAAGTTCTGTGCGGATAGTTAGTTCCTCATCCCCATGTAAAACTCCATCCAACCTATCCTTCATATAGTTGGTGGCATCTATTCCTAATGCTTTCTCTTCTAAATCTCTTGTTCGTTTCTCTGGCGTATCTATACCTGCTATACGAACTCTCTCTTTCTTATAGATTCCAAAACCCAAATCTATAGTTACATCAATTGTGTCTCCGTCAACTACTTTATTGACCTCAACAACTCTAAAATTATAGCAGCTATTCCTGCTCGGTGGAACCATCACACCCATGTTCATACTCCATCTCTGCTGTATTTAGCATCTCTTCTATAGGAGTACGTTCCTGTTCAGATTTCCACTCTCTTAGATCATGTATCCATTCACTAGGAGATGGAACAGCATCTGCCTTTGGAGCAAATGCAGTAGTACCTACTATACCACCAGCACCAATGCCAATAGCACTAACAATAGCAACTACCTTTTCGTTAGCACGAACTCTAAGTGTGAGCTCCTTCACGTGGCCCATCATGTGTTCCACCTTCGCTTCCAAGATTGCTATCTTCGTTTCTTGACTCTGTTCTGTCGTCATATGTCATAATCCAATAAATTAAATACCCAACTCCACTGAGAAGAGTACCTAACATAATATTTATTGACCAAAGCATATCGTTCATAATGGGGGATACTCCGATTCGATATTAACTTCATCAGGATTGTTTGGATTAAACTGTTTTGCAAGTCTCTCTACCTGATGCTTATCAAGACCAGCAAGTGCTATACAATTGTCTAAGCACTTATAGATGCACTCCCTATCACTGATAGGTTTCCTTTTACTAAAACCAGTAGTAGGATCGACATACTCATCCTCACTAGTACCTGCCTCTAAATGAGACAGGTCTTGTTTCTCTGAGGGGTTAGTGTAACTATGAGACATGTATTACACCTTTCATTCCAGCACCAGCATGAGGTTCGCATTGAAACTCATAATCTCCTGCTTTATCGAAGGTGACATTGAAACTCTCTCCACCTACAAACGCAAGGTCTGGGTGTGAAAGTTCTGGATGATCTGCTACCACGAAATTATGTGGTGGTAAATCTCCGTTTACTATTGTAACTGTATCTCCAGCAGCAATACTAATTTCATTAGGTTCAAAGACTAAATTGCCTCCTGAACCCATAGTAATTTCTGCTGCGTATGCTGATGCTGCGAATACTATTGAGAAGCATAACGCGCATACCATGAATGTAATTCTAGACATCCACCACATAATTTCATCCTTATTCTTAGTGAGTGTAGTCATTCTACTCCTCCCTAGTGCAATAGTCAACAAAAGAAGGATGCCCCTCTAATTCAGGAACATCCTTTTTGCTGTTTTGTATTGCTTCGTATGCGTCTTGTGCATACTCGCAAATTTCGTGGCGTATCTTGAGTGTGTCGTGGTAACCGACTGTGTAGTGAGTCATTTGCTTAAAGCGCAGTACCCTTGTTCACACAGAGTCTCTAACTTATGAATGAGATGTTCGTATTCATCCCACATATATTCAGAACCTGTATTGGTCTGATATTCTTTACAAGCTTTGATGATACGGGAGACATCTTCTTCGTTAAGTCTCATGGCTCATGATGAAATAAGTTACTACTAATTATAAGTAAAACTTCCTATAAAGCAAGCCTGTGTGTACCTATGCTGACACTGCGTTATTACTGTAATCGTGGCGTTGATATGCAGCAGGTGTGCGTGTAGTATTGTTGTAGTTTCTTGCTTGAAATGTACCTGGTGTTCTGGTACTGTTGCTGTAATCTTTCGCAACATAATCAGCATTAAAATCCTTATACTGTTTAGTAGCCCATCCCTCGTTACCTGAGAAACGATTGACAATTGTGAATCCCAATGCTGGATCCGCTAGAGAGTTATCATAATTTCTTTGTAACCAATCCATATTTGCCATTGCAGAAAATCAATCTCCTCCTTTGTAAGCAACCGAAACAACCTTAACACTACCACCATTTGATCCCGCAGTAAGTGTGTCTGTTGGAGACTTTTCTAGAAAAAATATTTTTCCATTATCTGCTGCAAAACTACCAATGGTATCTCCACCAGCATTTTTTTGAGTCAAAATTATATTTGAACTATGGTTATTAAAAATCCTTACCACCTTTGCTCTATCAACATTGGAAGGACTAGTGAGATCGCCCTCAACGGCTAAAAGTTTAATTAACATGGTGGTTTCTGTATCCTAACATCTTTATTTATCATCAGCGTTTACCTCCACCCATTTGTTTTAGCATTTTTTGTAAATCTGATGTGCTACCAACAAACATAGCATTGTTAGTAACTTTAGTTGGACCTTTCTTATCTTCGTCAAGATCCTTGACTTTCTTCTGAAGATCCATAAGTTTGTCAGTCATGTCTGCTACCTGCTTCATAGCGTTCGTAGCAACTTCATATGCTCTTGGATGCCCTGACTCCTGTGCAACCTCTAACGCCCCTCTGACTGCCTCCTGACCCTGATCTATGAGTGAGTAGAGTTCTCCTCTTGTATACTCATAGTCCTTGTCACGATCTTCAGAGGAATCCCTAAGTTGATCCTTCTTTTTAGTAACAGGTTCAGGTGTCTCGGAAATATCTATATTAAGGATGTTCTCCATATTCTTTTCAAGTTGATCTTCCATAATTATAAAATCGTAATACCTTCATTGAATCCGAAATCATCATCTGCTGTTACTAGTAAGTCATCAGCAGCATCAATGTTTCCGTCTTGGTTAATATCAGTCTTAGCCTTAGGTGTATATGTGCGAGTGACTGCTCTTCTATTTACAGCAAGATCACCAATAGTCTCATGAATGATAGCCTTATTGATAACATCAGCAGTGCTGTATGGACCGTAGAAGTATGTCTTAACAGTGAAGTTTAGGGTGTATGTAATCCATCTCCTATTTAAAAAACTTTCATCCCACTCATCTTCATAGTTGATATTATTCAATACGATTGCTATATCACGTTTCTCATTCATATCTGGAACAAGATTTAGTGTGATAGAAAATGAAGGTTGGAAATATGGGAGAATACTTTCTAATATTTGAAGAGCATCATCTTGTGACTGTGCAATGATACCCAACTCAAAACCAAGATTATATGGTACTGGTGTAAACTGAACCCGTACCTCGTCCTGATCATTATTAATGATAGTCTTATATTTCTGCGTTGGAGCAGTCTTTCTTGCGGGATCATAATCAATACTATTCATCTCAAAGTAGAGACGCGGAATAGTAATAGAGACTTTGCGGGTAGCAGACTCCATCTGTTCTAGACGAGTTAAGAACTTCTGTCTAGGTCCATATGCTAGAGGAACTTTAGATTCTTCTAGTACAGCATTAGTACTAGGGTCTGTCTTCTTCAAACTAATATTATTGAAGAGAGTACCAAAAGCAATAATTGTTTTACGAGTTACCTCGTTATAAAAATGTGATCCTAACATCAGATACTACCTGTAAAGTTACCAAATTCACCGAATGGATTACCTTCTGACCAATCAATAATATTGTCAGCAGCATCTTCGATTACTCTATTATCATCATACTCACTGTTTGTATTTTGTAGCGTATCAAATGTAGATACCACCCAAACAGCACTACTGGTATCACCAGTTAGAGATTCATTAGCAGAGAAGGTTCCTTTTCTATTAATGACTTGAAGTATCCTTGTGGCATTATCCCAAGATTTAACTTCTGCTGTAACTCCAGTAGTTCCTCCAGTTACAGTTTCTCCAACGGTAAAGTCTCCAGTTCCACCAACACCTAATGTGAGTGCGATTGCACTAGAGTATATCGTTTCTATGACATCAATCTCTGCCACTCCAGTATTAATCTCATCAGAGCTGCTGACGTAAAGTTCAGCAGTTATGGAGTAAAATTGAATCTTACCAAATTGATAGAACGGTTGTTCTAATTGTACGTATTTAATTTCATACAAATCTTTTGTTAATGGGAAGTATAATAAGTCTCCCTCATTAGGTCTACCAGCAACTGTTAGGGTAGGAGTATTAGCTGCTACTGCCTCATCCCAACGTCTAGTAGATACTTTAAAAACGACTTCATCACTTATTGTTAATCCAAACTTACTGATGATCTCGTTATTGTCACCCCAACCCGCAACATTTTGCAGTAGCATTTCTACTTGGAACTCATCCTGATACTTGGAATAGATGACATCATCCAATGCATTATCTTTTAGAATAGTTCTAGGAAGATAATAGATATCCGTTCCGAACAATTTGATTTGTTCGTCAGCAAGATCTTGATACAAGGCTTGTTCAGTTGCAACACCTTGATAATAAGTAGGAAAATAGGGACTAGTAGGCATTTTATCCGATCATATCTAGAGGTGGAATTGCATACTTACTTAGAACTTCACCTTCGATCATTCTGATCTCAGACAAAGCATCCTCAAATAACTGTCTACCATTAAGTGACATGCCACCTGGTAGTTGCACATCATTATACTTGATAAGATTCTGACCCCACTGCTTTTTCATCAGTGAAGTAGCATACCTCTTAACAAACATATCATTATACATCTCAGTAGCATCAGTTGGATCGAGTAATCTATGACACTCAATCAATATGTTCTGTCCATTTTGTAGAAAGTCTTTATCGATATCTAAGTATAGACGATCACGACGTTGTGTATATCTGAACTGTTGATGAGAACCATTATTCAAAACCATATCTAATGTTTCAAGATATTGTTTGGTCATATAATAGTTTAAGATATCAACAGATCCAAATGCATACAAGTCATTCAAAAACATTCGATACTCAATACCGAACAAATTAGAACGGATGGAGTTACCAACCATTCCAAATACTTTACTAATACCAGTTACATGAGCTGGTATAGGGATATAATTTGTGGCTTCTTCCCACACAGCAGTTGCACTACCATCAGTTTTTGATGTAGAAGTTGTCGCAGCAAGACGAGTTTTATCGTCAGCAGTTATCTCGTGGTAGAGATAAGTACGTTCCATACCGTTATAACAATTCTCTTGGAAGAATTGAAACGTATCGTCAATTACGTTATTAACTTGCTCATCATCAATGTTTACCTGCAATACAGGTTCACCTAAGTTCCTCTTACAATAAGTAATCAGTTCAGCTTTTGATGCAGGTGATGCCATTAGATACAAAAAATCCCTTCATACTATTTAGTAGAAGGGATTCTAGGTTTATTCTGTCGGTGGATTCGCAATCTCTGGAGTGACTGCTTGAGTATCCTCTGGAGGTTTCTCCTCTTCTCCTGCAAGGAGTCCGAGTGTTTCCAAACCTCCTTCTAATTTTAATTTATATTCTGTTGCTTTTTTCAGATTCTCTTCGAGTTCTGTAATTTGAGTAGCAGTCTTAGCAATCTGCTCCTCAAAATTTGATTTCAACTGTGCTGGATCCATATCTAATCAAGGAATGAAGTTAAAGTTTACTACAAATCTAGGTTTTTGTGTAGGTTTGCTGCTTGCGTGAAAACGTAAACCATCAAAGAATACACATCTACCTTTCTTTGGTGAGACGGTATTATTTATACCATATTCTCCCATCGGATCACCGTATCTCTTTTCTGAAAAGTACGTATCACCGTCACTATCTGTTGCGTAGTATAAGCATACCATATGATCCTCTGGTATGTCAACATGCATCTGATCATATTCATTCTCCTTAACTCCTGGAGTTTGAAGGAAACATCTTCCACGTATTACTTTAGAGATGTTTACGTTAGCATTATAACATGCCTCAAATACCAAAGGAAGAAACAATCCACTATACTTACTACACGATTTCCCATCCAATAAAAACATATGAGAGAATCCTACTAACTGACTGTCACCATCTTCTACTAAGTTATCATGATACACCCATCTAAAATCTGTATCAAATCTTAGAGTCTCTTCAATAAGGTTTTGATAATTTGGATTGATGCAATCATCTTTAATAATGCTCTTCATCTGGACCCTCTACATTCCAAGCAATATTCCCAGACACAGTTGTCCTTTCTTTATCAGTAGATCTAAATGGATATACAGCATGATTTGTTGTTGATGGGAACATAAGAATTGTACCGTTCCATGAACTATCTACTGGCAGCACTTCCTTTTCCATTTGAAACGCTCCATCACTATAAAAATTATCCCTTTCTTCAGGACCATATGGTATATCAACAAATATCACAAAACTAACAACACCAGAATGAACATGCATTGGATTGTATTGGTATTTCTTCTGATAATTCGCCCACAAATTATGCAACCTTATGAACCGAGTGATATCCTTTGTCTTATTAAACTCCCATGGACATGTGGTATACACCCAATCCCATATTCCATTAACACGATCTAAAAGATATTCTTCTAATCCTGGACATTCATATTTCCATTCACTTAAACTTGATTGTTGATCTAGAGCACCAGCCAATCTGGAATTCATATTCCATACCTCATCCAATCTTCTTTTCCTAGTATAATCAAGAAGACTATAGTAGATGTCTTGTGGAATTTTCTCTGCTACAAAGTTTAAATTACTTTGACTGTGTATATTACTGTCTTTCATGAATATAAATCTGCAGCTAAACAATATCGGTTTTCATTTTGAATGCCTTTGCCAGGTATGTGTGGTAAGTTTGATGGAAATATAAACCATGTAAATAAGTTCTTCGGTAAGTAATATGGATCATGATTTGGCATAGGGAACATAGTAGTTCCAGACTCACCTAATTTTATATACATTATACCAGATAATGTATAGGGATTTTCTGGATTGTGTGAGTGCATGTATGGTTCTATTGGATTATCATTCCAATCTATATACACCCATGAATTTATTTGATAATCAAATACATCCATACCCCAAAATCTAGAACAAGCATCGTGAAATGACCATCTTAATTTCTTAATAATAGGTTCATCATACTCCAAGAAGTCATCTTTACCATCATGGAAGGTGAGTTTGGATACGTGATCCATATTTTTAGTAAGAATATTCTTTTCGATAGAGGTATCAATAAACTTTATAAGTTCATCTCCATCAACATCTACTGGATATTCTCTAATTCCTAATACCATCGTCTTGATTGTTTCTCATTTATATGATCATGAATTTCAGGAATACAGAAAGAGAATGCTACTGTAGTCCTGTAACCATTACCTATTAAAGTATTAGGAGAGTGTCCTTTATGATCCCAATTAGATGGTATAAGAACACCTGTATTTGGTATGTATGGTGTGTAGAAAGTCTTTCCATCTGGTCTCTGAGATACAAATTCACCACCCCATTCTAAACTCCATTCTTTTTGATTAAAAAGTACGAATGTCCATACATCATCTAATGGATAATCTTTATGGAATAATGTATTCTGTCCAGCAGTTTGTCCATTAGCATGTATCTTACACAACTTAATATCTCTTCTAAGATGTTTCATCATCTTAAGTCTTATTGTTGTGGCACACTTAGTAAATATTAAATCAGTTCTTAAAGGATGTTGCCATGACACAGGATCTCCTTTACCATACGATGCATTATTAAGTGTCCATGTTGCAAGACTACTTACTGCTGGTGAAGTTCTATTAAAATATTCATACAATGATTCAAACTCACTACGTGATAGAACAGTATCAATAACAATAGGTTCCTTCATTTGCCCCACCATAACCATCCTGTCATAATATACTTCTCATGATCATTTGAAATTTGTCCTCTATGTTTATGAGTTAATCCAGCAGGAAATAAAACTGTACTACCTTTCTTTGCTTGCACAGTATAATCCTGATGATAAAATTCAGTTCCTCCATTAGGAACATCATTCAGGTATGTAATAAAAACAAAAGCTTTATCACAACCATCTAAACCAGATCCATCCACATGCCATGTATAAAAACCTTCACCTGGTTTATAATACTGTATCTGTGGTAACTGCTTCATTGTAAACTCTTGGTTTCCAACTTCTAGTTCTTGTAAGTATTCATTTATAAAACCATCTAATGCTTTTTGATATGCATCATATTTAAAGTCACTTGGTTTTCCAAACTTTCCAGCATCAGTGATAGAGAAATCAGTACTCTTCTTAATATCTGGAATGATACTACCACCACCAACTCTACCAGCATATGTCATTTCATCCTTATCCGCTATATGAAAAAGCTCTATAAGCTTGTCACATATATCAGGATCTTCTAATTGATATTCGTTAATAAAATTCATTTGTATGGTGGCCCCTGTACCCATCCAACTAATGATTTCCTCTCACCAGATGTTACTTCTCTAACTCTGTGTGGTGTATCACCCATGAATATTATAACATCTTTCTTCTTCAATGGAATAATCTTTTTCTCATCTATCACCATTTCAAATTCACCACCTTCAAAATCATCATTCAATAGTATAACAAAACTAAGTTTACGTATTCTATTTTCATGCCTCTTACCAGGCATCCAATTAGATTCATCTATATGCCAATCATAGTAACCACCTTTTTTATATACAGTATCCTGCAAAGGTTCTATGAAATCAATATCATAATCCCATTTACACTTATCATTAGCAAAACTAATAAACCCATCCATCAATCCATACAAACGTTCATCATCTATAAAACGAGATTTTGATTCTCTATTTGCTAGATCAAGTTCTCCTTTATTTTCTAAACCTTCTACCTTAGAAGATTCATAATCATCTATAGGTTTACTTTCACGATCTGTACCTTGACATTTCTTAAGTTGCCTTTCTATAAGATCAAAATATTCATCTTCCATATTGATGATTATATACTGGTGTTTAAATGAATTCATTTCTGACACACCATTATATGAACACCATTCCACCATCCATTAGGATCCTCTGGAACAGCAGTCAATATCTTACGATCAAACATAACTTTAATATCATTTTCCCTAACCCATATATTTGCCGACTCTACCACACCCATAAAATTAGCATCATCTATTACTATTATAAACTGATCATCCATAATTGTATAGAGGTATGTTAAATTATCATACTGTGCTTGCGAGTCATGATCAGCATCATAGAAAATAACATTCGCTTTCTTATTATCCATAGTGTGTTCATCATGAACAATATTAAAATCTGCTATATTCAGATCTTGAATACTTTTCTCATGGAAAACTTGATTCTTTTTCATACCTTTAAAGAATGCACCTTTAGGATTATTCATCTTAAATCCTTTATGTCCATATACTTTACCACCACTATCCCAACTATCCTCATCACGGAAAGGAGCAATATCTTCTTCTGAATAATTATCAACAGCAAACGCTGGTATATCTCTATCCATTGTCGCAGCAAAGAATGTACTACCAGCAGCAACACCTAATTCTAAATACACAGCATCTTCTTTAGAACATAAGTTATTAAGAAAATGTCTAATAATATTTGATGATAAACCTTCGTAATTAAATCCTTTTGGATTAAACTTACTATCTCCTCTTGCAGCCTTATCAATAGAATTAAGAACTAGTTCTATATCCTTATCCATAATTCTTTCATTCTTTTTCATCCTAGAATGAATAACTGAATCACAATAATTACAATCCCAACAATCAAACTTACACGTCTTAATCTTATCTCTCCAGATATCAATTGGTTTCTCTTGTAATGTAGTATCTTCAATATACTCATCAAACTGAGGATATAATAATTCTTCATTAGCATCCCATCTTTTAATGATGTCCATAGATTCCATTAAACGCAAAGCATTCTCTCTACCATGCATCTTGAATACATCAATACCTAAATCTACAAACTGTTCCCAATCTTCTTTCCATGGTGGTATAGTTGCTTGCTTTAAAGCATTAGCTGGATCTCTTTCATCCCATCCAGAACATGACACTCTACTAATAGAATCATTAAAATATTGAGGATCATCTTCTCCTCTTTCCATATTATAATGATAGTGTTCTGGCATGATCGGACATCCACCCCAACACCACTCATTAGCAAGTAATGATATCTTAACTGGTTTACCTATTTCAGCACAATATTCCTTTGCTTTTTTAATTCTTAGTAGTTGATCATGATCTCTCATTAGATCACGATCTAAATTAATATAATTAAATCCTGCCTTTGCTAAATTAACTATCTCGTTTGCTCTTGTTACTTCTCTGAGTATAGTATTTTTAATATAGAGTTCTGGAAACTCTTTCTGTATCTGTCCAGTTAACAACCATGTCGTATGAGGTATCGTAGCAATACGAACACCCATATCATATACTGGTTTAAAATTTTCAATAAAAAGATCCAAGTTCTTTTGATTAGGAAGAACCTGAATATTATTAAACGTTGCTGATAATGGAATACCTGTTTCCTGAGAAACATAGAGAGCATTGAATGTTGTCTCCCTCATATCCCCATCAATACTATCCCCCATCGCGTCTTGGACGAATGGAGGCATCCGACATGTAAAGTATATGTCGGAAATATATTTCTTATACTGATTCAGGAACGGAATAAAAGTTCCTGTTACAAAATCTTCAGGTAATTTTGTATTCAGCGGGATTGAGAATCTTTGATCCATATTCTTCTAGAACCTTATTAATAAATAAACCTTCGTTGTCACTATGTTCTATCAAGAGACTTTTATTCTCTTTACAGATTTCTCTGAGCTTTACTCTATCTAGATCTTTATTTTTATCTTCAAGACTGTACTTATCATACATCATGAAATGTATAACAGGCAGAAGCTCTTCATACCTTTCTGCATCAGCGTGCCAGGTTCCTGCCATCTTAATTGCCCTCTTTTAAATGTAACTGTCCTGTATATTTATGCGCCTCAAACTTGGGCATTGTTATACCTTCCGATTCTATTTGTGCTTGTATAGCAGGAGCAAATGTTTTATTTAATTTGTCCATACCACCACCAACGAGAGCAGAGAATTGTATTGCTACTTCTAAACACTTAACTTGATCCTGTTCTGGCATATCCAAAATAGAAGTCATGTTACCAGTAGATATTCTACCATAAGATACAATATCCATAGCAGCCTGTTTACCCATACGAGCAATCCAGTATATTCTTTCTTCCTCTTCTTGTTCTTCTAAGAAATACTCTAGTGGATGGTCATCATCAACAAACTCATTAACAGTCTTCAAGAAATGTGTCATTTCTATTTCTGACTGACGTAGTTTCCTTTTCCAAATACCTATGTCATAATCATTTTTTTCTAAATCGATCTGGATAAATCCAGCATCAATTTCATCTCCACCTTCTGCCGCTAAATTATCAAGAGTACGAACGAATTTCTTTCTTAATAATTCTGCTTTTCTAAGACTGTGCCTATTTTCCATATAAGCATGATACCTTGTTTCTAGTTCCATCAATGCTTGACGAACCTTTCTCCAAGGAGTCAATTGCATATCAACAACAAAATGCTTACTTTGATATTCAGTCATACCGCTATTGAAGCGCATACAACCTTCTAAAATATCAAAATCTTTCTTTGAGAAATCAAATTCCTCAACGAAAGACTTAGCTAGATTTATCTCTCCAGTATCAGAACTGACTATGTTATTAACATCAGCAATGATATCTGACAACTCTGCGTTGTAAGATAATCTTGAATTTTTTGGATCTCTGTTAACTAATTCAGAATTTAAAGACATATGCGTCTACCTCATACTCTGGTTTTCGATCCCAGTCAGTATCAGATATGGTGCGACCCATTTCAATTGCCTGTGATTGAGGCATCATGATACCGATGTGATCTTCATATAATATATTTAGGTCCCATACAGTATCGGCATCTTCAAACTTTTTCTTAAGTTTTTGATACGTAACAAGCATGGTAGATAGTTTATCTTCGTATGCCTCAGCTTTAGTAAGTATTTTATTTGATAGATCTGTTTTATCTAAAGCTCTTTCTGTAGCAAGGTAGTCAAGGAATGGTGTCTTACTTCCATTCTTTCCTTTTTCTCTCAACCACTCTCTTGCTTCATGCTTCTGTATTTCCCAAGAAGCAGTTTCTAATTCTGTTGTATCTCTTAGATTTTTAATTCTTACATTAAATTCATCATCAACAATCTCTACAGCAAAGATACTCATGAAATCAGTAATTTCTTTTCTGATTTCATCTGTCAATTCTACTGGTACTTTAAGAATACCACCAGCAGGAGTCCATGCTTGAGCAACACCTTGTTGGTTAACCGTTGCCATAATCTTACCAAAAGGTCTAACTTCTGAGAAGAAGTTTGATCCATTCAATGCTTGCTTCTTAGTAACCTCTTTGTATTTGTGTTCCCACTCTTTAGAGATAACTTGGAAGATGTTTTCACTTACTTCCACACATGCAAAATGCATCAACGAAAATATTTCGTTGTAATGTAGCCTAGCATCAGCGGTCTCAGCAATATTGACATACTGCTCAGGCTTAATTTCTTTTTCGTTAAGTATTAGGTATCTCATTATTGTGCATAGATTGCGGTAACAGTAGCAGCAGCTGAACAGCAACCACCTGAAGATTGTCCATAATGTCCTTTAGGTCTTGTAGAAGCACCCATATTAGTCTCAACATCAGTAGAGTAATCCCACTTAGTAGTGTGGTTATTCTGCTGACCATCATATTGTCCCATCATGTAACCCCAGTCTTGACCCATCATCATGTTCTCTTCTCCGTAAGAACGAACCTTAGATCCATTCTTAATACCAGATCCTGAAGAACCATTATACTTAGTCCAAGGAGTTGTAACGTTGTTACCAGTTCCACAATAGAAGTGACCCCACTTAGAACCAAGCGGCTTACAAACTCCGTCAGGAGCCATAGAGGAAGACCAACCACCCCAACTATCGTTAGAATGATTACAGTAGTATCTATTACCTGAGAATGAAGCCCATGTCTTATCTTCATCGGCAACTGATGAAGTATGGTCATTACCAGAAGGTGAGTTACCTGCCTGATACATGATCTCTGAAGGGAAGTGTAATTTACCTACAGCAGAGTTACCTCCACCTAAGTTATACCCATGCTGTTGTTTTTGTGCAGATGCACAGGAGTTTCTGTCTCTGTTGACAGGCATGTTCCAACCACCAACAGTACCATATCCCATAACACCTCGTGGATCGTCTCCTTCCCAACCGTAGTTAGCAGGTGAGTATGTTCCACCACCAGGGTTACTACCTGATGTACCAAACATTCGTCTCATTCCAGTATGGAGGTTGATCGAAGATGTATGGCTTGATGATCCAGTGAATGAGTTAACACACCCATGACCATAACCGAAGTAGTCACTCCAAGTAACGTCAGCGTATGTTAATGCACGGTCAAGTTGTTCGCCACAGTAGAAAGTAACATCTGTAGCGTGCCAGGTTTTGTTTACTGTTCTCCAAGGATTAGAACCCTTGTATCCAGCAATCAAGTAACCATGCGTAATCAAACTTCTATATCTCCATCCAGTCATGGGTGAAGAAACGGCATTACTCCCTCCAGGATATGCCCAGAAAGTTCCGTTTTCTCCATCAGATACTAAGTAAGCACCTCTCGTATCATTAGTGGCTCCTGGTATACCACCTCCTACGTCATCCCAATCAGAACCATTCCAGATTTGTGCTTTCGCATCTGAAGAGTTCCAGATCATCTGACCTATATTAGGAGATGCAGGTCTACTGCCACTAGCAAATGAAGGCAACTTCAGACCTTGTGTGGCCAAAGATGCATTTCCTGTGACAACAGTTCCAACTGTTAATTGAGACATGATTACCTATTGATCGTAATTGTATTTATGACTTAGGGTATTTATCTTTGATAGCAGCGACAGATTGATACCACTGACCATCTTTTCCAGGAACTACCCCTAGTTCCATATCATGCCAAAGTTTGTCAAGTTGCTCTTCAATTTGTTCATATTCAAATTTTCTTTTGAAGTCGTAAGTGGCATCAACTACCACACGTTTAGTAATTTGTTGAGTTTGAGTATCCCAATAAAAATCAGGAGCCTGTAAACCATCATCATCTACTTTATCAAAAGGTCCATTTACCCATTCAAAATCTTCATGAGTTTCAAATGTAGGTGCATTTGAATCTTGTATCTGTTGTACAGTTCCACTTTTTTTATGTACTAATGAAATATATGCCATTTTTATTAACTGTAATTGTATACAATAACGCAACCGCCGCCGCCGTTACTATTGTTATGAGCAAAACTATTTTGTGAATAGTATCCATGACCACCACCAGAACCCCACTGACCATGAGTTACTTCCTCTTGGTTGTTGTAGTAATGGTGTGAAGAACCAGCTTTATGCCAGAAACTAGAACCAGCAACTCCTTCGTTGTTTGATCCGTGAGTCATTTCTCCACCACCGCCAGGTAAGTTTATATCACCACCTGAAGCAGATCCACCAGGTCCACCCTGATGAGGTACATCTGATTGACCACCTTGGCCACCACCAGCAGAACAGTAAGATCCAAAGGAAGATGTCCCTCCTGAACCACCTCTACCACCGTTACGAGCATAACCTCCACCGCCACCGTATGTGTAGCTAACAGAGTTTACACCAGAAACATCAATCCATTTGATAGCAGTAGCTCCACCACCGCCACCAGCACCACGATAAGTATTATCGTTAACTCTGGCTCCACCGCCACCACCAGTTACATAAACTAAAACATGACTGCAACCAGCTGGTTTTGTCCAAGTACCAGAACCACCACTAGTGGATTTAGAGTTCCAAGTACCATTCTGTGAGGTATAAACATTCATACCTAACAACGACCCAGTAGATGCCATTGAAGTATAACTGCTTCCATTCCACAGTCTCAAGTCATCATTTTGCAGATCCATTATATTAACTCCTGCGGAGTTTTGGATCTGGTCTACTTTTAATATTCCAGCCATATTTCCTCGTTATACGATAGCCCAGTTACCACCACTATTTATAGTGACTGTGTAACCGTTTGCAATTGTGATAGGCCCTGCACTGACACAATTTGTGTTAGCAGGTATTGTTACGTTTTCAGAAACTGTGTTTCTGTTAGCCTTAAAGACTCCGTAAGTATCTATCCACATCTTATCACCATTGATATAACCAATTCCTTCAAAGTTAGAAGTACCACCAACATGTAAATCATATGATGGGTTTGACTTGTTTATACCAACCTTAGATAATCTATGGATGTCATTTCCGTTAGAAGATTCTGTCCAACGTGAAGTAACGAACTCAGCATTGTTCTGATAGAACTGACCGTTAAGGTTCATATCACCTTGTACGGTAAACTGATAATTCCTTGCGGTATTGTTATTTGGATCAGTACCAGAGTTTGTAGTAGTGTTAATAGAAACTCTATTGTTGCTACCATCAACAGCAATTGCTGGTGTACCATTCCAAGTTGTTCCACCGTTGTTGGTAGATGCTTGAAGTGTCCAATAATGGTTAGCAACCAACTGGTTACCAAGTCTGAAGTTTCTGTAAGAAGAAGAACCTCTTAACTGTATCGAAGCACCACCATTATCATTCGCATCGTCAATATACAGAGTAGTTTGTACTAATGCATCACCATCTACCTCTAAGGTATAATTTGGTTCTCTGTTGATATTAATACCTAACTTTCTAGATGCAATAACATCACCAACAACACGGAACGCTAGTTCTGATTCAGTACCTTCTAATGTGAAAGTATTTCCATAATTACTGTTAGGTGATTGTGAATCTGCATGATTGTATCTAAGAGTACCAACTTGGGAGAAGTCAGAAGCATCTGTAAATCTAATTCTTGCACCTGTAGAAGGAGCATTAGATGCTGATTTAAGGAATATACCTTCATCACTACGAAGATCAAGAGCAGCACTTGGAGCAGTACCTACGTTAATACCAACTCTATTAGCACTAGCATCAACGAATAGAACTCCAGAATCAACATTCAAGTCATTATTTACAGATGTAACTCCACTGAATGTTGATGTACCACCAACAGTTAAGTTGGAAGATCCACCAGCGATTGCTAGTGTACCAGTCATGGTATCACCAGTCTTCAATACGTTGAGTGAAGAAGCACCAGTTAATGTAGCAGTAATAGTTCCAGCAGAGAAGTTGCCTGAACCATCTCTCTTAACAGCAGTGTTTGCAATGTTATTGACTTGGAAGGTGATGTTACCTGCGTTCCATACAGTAGAACCATTAACTTCTAAACCATCAGCATTAGCAACTTTAACTTCTAATGTACCAGAACCATCAGTTGTAGTACCACCAGCAGCAATCAGAGCAACGTTATAGTTTGTTGCAGCAGATGCGGAAGAGTTAAAGTAAACAGCAGGACTTGATGCCTGACCATCCTTTCTACCAAGTTTCAGTAAAGCAGTACCAGAACTACTCTCAAGTCTAGTTACCTCGAAGGTGTTATCATCTTCAATAGTAAAGTCTTGGAATGGAACTCTGTTACTTGCAGTACCAACTGTAAGAGCACCAGTGAAGTTACCAGAAGTCAGTCTACCAATTAAGATACTGTAATCGTTAAAGTTATCATTAACGTCATCGTTAATAGTAATAGCATCAATCGTGTAACTACCAACTGCCTGTGCGTTAGCATTGTATAGGTTAACTGGGTTACCTGGTGTGAATGGTGAACTGTTAAGGATTAAACCTTGTACATAGATCTGATACTTAGCATCACCACTAAATGTCTTAATTACTAATCTATCCTGATAAGATCTAGGACTAATGAATCCTGGTAGTCTGTTATCAGACATAATACCAGAGTTCAAGTTGTAAGCATTCTGATACCAGTCACCTTGCTTATTATCCAACCTATCAGCATCGAGTCCTGAATCTACACCATCGTTAAGTGATGTCCAAACCTTACCCCATGAACCGAATGTAGAAACCCCTGTACCAGAACCTCTGATCCACATGTTGTCATTATCAGTAAATGCAAGTTGTCTTACACCACCGTAAGTAGCATCGAAACCTGAACCACCATTTCTGATAGTCATGACTAGGTTTCTAGTACCA
>Ga0208407_1000168_pt1 | contig 30320 bp, 31 predicted proteins | sample ETNtaG_9_FD_185775 | JGI IMG/M metagenome (GOLD analysis project Ga0208407, IMG submission 185775) | Marine microbial and viral communities from oxygen minimum zone, Eastern Pacific Ocean - ETNP201406SV69 (SPAdes) (version 2) | ecosystem: Environmental > Aquatic > Marine > Oceanic ...
ATTCATTTGTATATCAGATAATTCACCGTGTAATAAATAAATATTAGGCTGTTTTTCTATTGGCACACCATTTGAATGATTAGTCCTAATATCTTTTATCTTTTGCATTAACGCATACTTATCCGGCGGAGAGAATGTACCCGTAGAAGTTTTCAAAACTAATGCGGGTGCATCTTTTTTGTTAGACCAAGTCTCAATAAATAATTTAATCAACGCCGCAGTATCTTTTCTGTCTTCACCATATGGTCCTGGTAACCAATGTCCTACATAAAGAAAACATTTATCTTCTTTAATATAAGACATTTCATCAACTAAAGATTTACTAAATTCTTCAGTTTTTTTATAAATGTTCTCATCAAATCCTTCAAATAAAACTTCCACAGGCTTTTCACATTGTAACTTACCAATCTGTCTTCCCGCATCATCAGTTCTATCAAACACATTCTGTGTAAATACTGATTTAACAAACTCTGAAGGAACTATATTCAAGTCCATTGTATTCATAGCGTGTACCCAATCAGGATTTGGAACCGTCCATTCAACACCTGCTGTAATACCTACATTGAATTTACCTACCTGTTGAAACTCAATAGGAACACTTATATGAAAATGGATATCAGGTTGTCTATCAAGACGATTGGAATCTACTATCGTATCAATAATTCTTTTATCTCTTTCATTATTTTTATCAAGAGCATTCTGTGGAGTTACTCCCCATCTGATTGGTAATGATTTTACTTCATAACCTAAATCTAATAAAGAGATAACTATATCTCTTGCGTGAGAACCATAACCACTACGAGTTCCTATAGGTCCTATAACCGATACTAATTTACTCATCTTAAACCTCGTATACTTTAAATTGTTTTATAGGTTTCCACTTTTTAAATGCTGTGTTCATAGACTCTACAAAAGCGTTACCCATATTCTTCGCTGATAAAGCAGTCTCAGGTAATAAACAATAATCTCTACCTGATTGACCTGCCTTTTCTCTATCTTCGTGAGAAGTTTTATACCATTCATAAATCTTTTCACCGGCATCTTCCCATCTCGGTCTATCATCAAAGATATAAGGAGTAGGCGGTGAACCTTGTAGTGAACGACAGGCAGGCCATATAGGCTTTACCCATTCACCGTGTTCTTTATATTTACCATCGTGATTAGAACCCCACTCCGTTGTATAATCTTCTTTTGTTAAAAGTGAACCATCTTCTTTTGTAAAACCACATTGGTCTTGCAGTCCACCTGTAACGTTTACGATAATTGGAGTTCCCGACATTAATGATTCTGCGGTCCCTAATCCAAATCCTTCATTAGATGCTATATTAATTGTTATATCTGCCATATTATATAACATATTCATATCGTTCTCGTCAAGCCTTTCAGGTATAAATAATACCTCAGCATCAGGAGCATTATGTGTCAAAACCTGTATCAAATCAGTACCGTTATTATCTACAGGCGGTGTCTTCATAATCAGTAGACAATTTTTTTTGTCTTCTTTAGGCAATTTGTCTAAAAAATATTTCCAAGAAAGAATAACATCACCAGGAAGTTTTCTTCTTATGTTTCTGTTATTCCATAACATAACAAATTTTGTATTTTTATTTCGAATAGTTTTATCTTTATATTCTAATAATTTAGGATATAAATCGTGGTCACTATTGATAGGAAAAAATACATCTTCGTTTATACCATGTGGCACAAGTGTGTTCTGCCAATCTTTAACCGGAACCTGTTTTCTAACATTACGAACAATATTCCAAGTCTGCTTTGTAATGTTCATCAACAAATCCACAGACTCATAAAACGGTTCATTCCACATAGGAAAAGGTAAATCATCCCAAATGTTGTAATAGAAAATAGGTATTTGACTTCGAAGTTCGTGACTCATATCGAATAACCACTTCCAAAATCTCGGGTCAGTATAAATCATTACAGCATCAATCTTGTGCATAGACATCATTGTTCTGACCATCTCATCGTTCCCATAACCTGAAACAGGATATACAATTAATGTCGCATCATCAACACCTGTTTTTTCTCTCAAATCATCTGAACAATCAAACCTCTTACCTTCTTCAGGATGTTTTATTGCTCCTGCCATTTGAATCCAATTGTATTCGTGAGCAGTTTGTCTTATTAATTCTAAGGACATAACTCCTACACCTGAAGTCATTCTACAATCATCAGACATCAATAGGATAGTTTTTTTATTCGGATTGAATTGAGGAACCGAAACCTCGCCTTTATCTACCTTTTTTAATTTTGGTAATTTTATCTCAGCCATTTATAACCTCTTTATCATTTTCTTCTTTCCAGGTTGAAAAATATTTTTCTAATATTTCTAACTTATCGTTGTACTCGGACATAATATCTATTTCTTTTTCAATCGTTGCCATAATGTCAGGATGTTCTGCTACACCAACACCTTTATTCAAAAGTGTTTCTACATTTATCCTGTGTTTTTCAATATTCGCTCTGAAATGCAACGCGCTTGCTTTTATTATTTCATCTCTCATAAGTTCATACTCCCGGACAATGCCAAGTTAGTGTGTTCAAATATCTTATCTCTAAAAGTGTTGTCGTGCATATACAAATCCATACATCTATTCACAAGTTTCTGTAGAGTAAATTCTTCATCCATTGCTTGTACTTTAAATTTATGATAAAGTGGTTTATATACTTTAACTGAGGTTAATTTTAATTCTTGATTTCTCATAACATTTCTCTCATATATCTATATATAAATATATTTCAACCTGAGATTATAACAAACTTTTTTTCTAATTCTTCTGCATATTTTAATGCTGAACGGGTTCCGTTAGTTACATTCGTGGGTACAAACGCTACAACCATATCTGAATACTCTACTAACTTCTTATTACGACTATGATAATTTCCTACATTATAAGGTCTACCATAATGAAACTTTTCTAAAACACAATACATATTATGTGACTCGTGAGCCGGCGGAAATTCGTGATAGTCTAAATCAAAATCTAATGCAAATCTCTTAGCATACTTATCTGCACCAAATCTCGCGCCTCCTGAAACTACTACTATATCTCCATTATAATGTGTTTTTAATTGATGAATAAATTCTTGTATTTTCCTTTTATTAGTATACTCTCTACTACCTATAATAGCTATTTTTGTTTTTTCCATTCATCCTTTTCCGGTTTAGGTGATGTTACGAAAACTGCCGCGTCATTAAATACTTTCAATCCTTGAAATATATCAGCGGGTTCTTTATAATAAGACGCATACGTATACTGACCTAACGTTTTATATTTCTCAGGTAGTAAATTCATCCATATATGGTCTTGTGGTCTAACTTTTTCTAAAGGGATAATCTCTGTTTTATGTGTCAATTTATCTCCAATAAAATCAGCAAATTCTTTTACTGCTATTGTATCTACATCATCATAAACAAAAACGTGATGTACTCTTAATTTTAAAGTCCGTTCTACTTTTTGTAAATAATAAACTATGTAATCTCTAAATGGTGGTTTAATAAAATCGTCTAAAAACATTCGTATACTAACTTTAACTTCTCTATATTGCATCTGCATAATCTTCTCCATAAAATATATAATTTCGTTGTCCTTTAAATCTACCTCGGTCGTGTCGTTTAGCAGAGATTTCATATAATTCTTCATCTAAAATCATTCCAAGAGACTCTATCTTTTTTATAACCTCTTTCTGTTTCTCTGCTGTGTTATTATAGGTAGAAGTTTTATCTACAGGCTCAGGCATCAACTCAACTAAAACTGATTTTATATTCGGCAGTACTTTTAAAGCACCATCAATAATATCAGGTTCTGAACCATCTACATCTATTTTTATATGTGTTGGATATGGCAGACCTTTTCTAACTAAATTATTTATACTATCCATAACACACCCTGTTCTTCTATAAGTACTTCTAAATTTTGCTATATCACAAGATTCTATACTATTAGTACCACTACCTGCTTGAACATTCGTATGATTCACTAAATAATCATACTTGTATTTATTTCCTATACCTACAGGATATGCTGTCACTAAATCTTGTACTTTGTTTAAAAAAATATTATTTTGTAAAACTGAATAATTGTAATAAGCAGGTTCAAATGCACACACTCGAACTCCGTGTCTTACTGCTGGATAGATACTATACGAACCTATACACGCCCCTATATCCCATAATACATCGTCTGTAGTCATTCTATCTAACCAAAGTATAGTTTCAGGTTCTTTTGTTAAAAGTGTCTTTGCTCTCATTGTTAACCATCCGTCTCGCGGCCCGTTAGTTTTCGGGTCTTCAACGTGAAAACTTATAACTTTACCATCAGTAAAAGTTCTATGTAATACGTGAGTCTTCATCATAAACTCTTACACTTTGTATATGCTTTACATTTTCCTACACATTTTTCGTATTCTATGCTTTTAACCTGTCCGGACTCATCATAACAAGCATCTAAAAACTCTTCAAATCTTGCTCTCATCTTATTCATACTCGGTTTACCATTAGCCGGAACGTGTCGTTGTATTCTCTTCTGAGGAAAGTCTGTGTTTTCCCATAACTTTCTTTTGAAGATAAGAAACTCTATGTCAATCATCTCAACAGGAATATCGTGTTTCTTAGCATAGTATTCTTTGTACAATAGTAATTGGTCGTTCTTTACAACATCTGCTTTCTGCCATTTGTTCCATCCCATCGTTGCTGTCTTGATATCAATAATCTTTACCTTACCACTAATCTCATCTTTCATTACTACATCAAGATATCCAAGAAAATTTAAATCACCTTGTATTGGTATAACTAATTCTTCTTCTATCCCTAATAGTGACCAACTTCTTTTATTAAAGTACTGACCACGTTTCCTTTTGAAGTAATCTATTATTTCTTCACCTTGTTGATAAAATTCTACCATATCATCTCTTGATACTAAATCGAGTTTTTTAGGTTCAACTACTTCTTTTTCATAAATCTCTTTCATCTTCCGTCTAAGTAAATCTTCTGAATCCTGAGCATCAGCATCTTTTATAGTAAAATTATACATACACCCTAAGTAAAGTTGAATTACTTCGTGCATAGCACTACCAAAAATAGTGTGTATAGACGGGTCATATGTTTTAATTTTGTCTACGTATTGCAACTTCCATTGATACGGACATTGATTCCACAATGAATATTGACTAAAACTTACTTGCTTCATTACTTTCTTCCTGATTAAAACCGTCTGCTACTTTATCACAAAGCCAATCGACAACATCTACTGAAAGAGCTAATGCACATATTGCGATGAATATCCAAAAAAGTGTTCCCATTACTTACCCCACTTACCATTCTTTACGATTGTTGCCATAATACCATAGTTGGACACATCAAGATAAGCATCTTCTAATGGTTCACCTTCTACAGCATTTTCACGACCACCCATCAATAAATTCTTTAATCTTTGAATCTTGTCATTCATTCGAAACCAAAGTCCCGTAAGTGATAAATGAACTTCTTCCGGTGTTACTAATTGTGTACCAACTGAAATGTTACCTGGACCGTAATCGTGTTGTTTGTGACAAAACAATTTATATTGTTCTCTTTGTAACCTCTTAAACTCTTCGGTCATTTCAGGCCACTCTTGTTCCATTAATGATACAATGTCGCCATTGTCTTCTATCAAATAAGAATTTACTTCTTTTTTGGTACTTGCTTCTTTTACTAATTCAGGCATATAAACTCCTATGCTTTCTTTTCGTTTTCATATGGAAACGGTTTCTCATATACTTCTTTCATTCTTGATTCATCTTTGAACCATGCTACAAAACTATATTTTACTCCACTCTCTAACGGAGCAACTCTATGTATTGAATGTCCTGAGTATGCGATACCATCACCCTTTTCAATTTTTATATCATTATCCTTAAGTTGAAAGTCTCCACCTACGTGTTCATCATTATCACTTAAATTAATAGAAAAGGATATATAACTTATCCGACCTTCTGCGTGCCATTGTAAACCATCACCAGGGTTTCTGTACTTCATAATATGCCAATGTCTCGGCATATGTATCTTTTCTTCATAATAATAACATAATTTTTTGTGTACTTTAATAAACCAATGTGGGTATTCTCTGAAAGTCCAATATTGTCTATCTACTTGATATAAACCTTTCTTCTCTCTTCGTAACTGAACAAGTGGTGATGTATCTTCTTCAAACTCTTCAGTTAATTGTCGAAGAAAATTACATTCCTCTTCACTCAAGATGTTCTTAATTAACAAGTCAGGCTTGTCAGGATATACTAACCCACCTTTCTTCATTCAATAATCTCATCGATTATACCTACTTCAAGTGCCTGTTCAGCAGTGAAGTAACTATCAAATTTACTAAGGTTTTCCCAATAATCAAAGTCTTTTTTTGTAACATCTTCCATCAATCTGTTACACCTATCGGTCAAATCTTTAAAATGTTCTGATGCTTTCATAAAGTCTGCGGCTTTTTCTTGTATACCTATCTGTCCATCGTGTACCATTATACTTGAATGTTTATGTGCTTTACGTGTTCCTGTACCTGATGCGAGAATAACTGCTCCAGCACTCATACAAGTTCCGAGACAAATAGTATTTACTTTGACGTTTAAACTTCTCATCTTATCAATTAACCCAAACATAGCATATGTGTCACCGCCGAATGAATTAACATTAAGATTTATATCATCACTCGGATTAAATCTCAACATCATATCCATATGAATGGCTCCTGAATGTAAAGTTTCACCTCCAATATCACCCGCAAGATATAAAGTGTTAGTATCTGTATTAATACCCCACTCCAATTCTTTCATTAACATTTCGTGAAAATATCTGTCTGTTTCGTTTTTTGCACGTTGTCTAAGATTCATAATCATACACCTTACGAATATCCTTTTCGGCTATACCGTATCGTGTTAATACCTCATATAATTCTAATTTACCGCCCTGTGAAACCATATACATTTCCATAGCTTCGTGAGCCTCTGTTTTAGATATTTCAAAATGTTTTGAAACTATCTCTATCCATTCCTTAGGCCAATTCATACTCTTATCCTTACCTATGTATTTAAAAAAAATTGATTTATTCGGCAACAACTCTGACCATAACAAGAAGTGATACTTATCACTTAGTTTAGCTGAGCCTTGCATTATCTGTATATCATTTACTAATGTGATAAAATCGGGCTCCATAGATAAGTACCGATTAATCATATATTGACTATACTTCTTTTTTGTGTCATCAAGAGAATTCCAAAAGTTTGTATTTTGATGATATCCAAACTTCGTTAATCTCTTGAGAAAGTCATAAAAACTTTTAACACTAATCAAGACTTGACATCTCCTGTTTAAATTTTTCAGGAACTTCATTACATTCGATACAAGCATAAACTTGAATAGGAACCATTGCTTCTTGCCCTGTAGGTGATACTATAGGTGATAACCTTTTAATCATCATAACCGGCTGAAACAATTTACCTTGACATTTATCACAACTCACATCGTCTGCTTTACTTAAATCTACTTGTACTTCTTGTTGACTCATTTTAACACTCCTAACATTTCTACAAACATAGCCATTATATTAATCTCTTTATCAACTGCTAAACTATCCATATTTTGATAACGTGCTAATAATAAAATCAACTCAGCCTTTTTGCCGTTCTCATTTGTTAACTTATCCAATCTATCATACATCAAACTAAATAAAGGAGTAAAATCTCGAACCTTATTCTTCATCAATAGTTTTCGTACAGACACAAAAGCATCTTTCTTGTTTTGTGATTTATCTGATAGTAACTCAATTAACTTTAATTTATAATCAGAATCCTGTAGCTCTTGAACATCAGAATTTAACTTTCCATCAATAGATTGTTTTTGTAGATAATTAATAACTCGTCTAATGTCAGGATAACAAGCGTCAATAATTGTCGCAATCGTTTCAACATCATATTTAATTTCTTCTGATTGAAGAATCTTTACACAATGTTTTCCGACCTCAGACCTATTAGGCGGAATGAGTTCATAGTCTTGACATCTGCTTTGTAACGGGTCGATAACTTTTTCTTTATAGTTACAAGTTAATACAAATTTACAATGAGCAGAATAAGACTCCATTAAATTACGAAGTGCGGCTTGTGCATTAGCAGACATATAATCACACTCATCTAATATAACAATCTTTATATTAGAAACAGCTGTAGAATAAGTCATTGCGAACCCTTTTATTTTAGTTCGTATATTTTCTACACCTGTCTCATCTGAAGCATTGATATACAAATAATCACAATCGATATTCTTAACAAGAATCTTTGCAAGTGTAGTCTTCCCTGTACCTGCTTGTCCGTGAAACAAATAATGTGGAAGGTCTTCCTCTTCAATGTTTCTCGATATCTGATTCTTTAAATGCTCGTTTCCGATGTAATTATCAAGAACATCAGGACGATACTTTTCTACCCATAATGTATTTGTTCTTTTCATTACTTATCCATTGCTACGAGATAATAATCTGCATTATAATCTTTTGATGTAAAAGTACACTTCAACAAACCAGCACTACTTACTGAAATAGAAATAGTATCTGCCTCTTTATTAGCACTAATAACACTCTTTAAATGTAGAGATGAAAAAGACATTCCATCTACATCACCACTACTTACGACTCTAACAGGAACTCTTATCATATCAAGATTCTTTGTTTTGTCATAATTTACAATTAGTTCATATTCATCATCACTTCCTACTACCGTAAAATGATTACTCTCTGTAATAGCATTACACCCGTTTACAAAAGCACTCGCAGATTCTTTATTTATCTCTAATAATAAATCAAACTCCGGAATGTTTTTCAACTTAGGGTCATCACCGAATATAGATAAATCGCCAAGATTAAACTTAACCTCTGCATTTTCATCTTTCAGAGTCACTGCTATAATTCTATCGTGAACCGTTTGGTAATCAAGTGTACACTTGCCATTCAAAACTGATAAGATTCTCATCAATCTCTCTGTATCTACGATACCTAAATCAGCATTAGGCTGTGTAAACTCATTAAATTTTACCGTACCTAACATCTCTTTACCTTCAGTGGTAAAGGAAGTACTTAAAGTATTATCTCTAACTTTCCATATAGTATTAGATATTAATCCTCCAAGATAGTATTTTGATATGAAACTATCTAAGTATGTTCTATTCATTGTAACCTCTCATTTTAATTTATTGCTTGTAAGTATTCTAAAATCTCAAATTCGGTCTCTGTTGACGGAAACCCTGTAAACCCTACATCATCAGTAACCATAACGTATGGAAGAATTCCTATGTCCTCTTTAAGTTCGTGTAAAATGTCTTCTACTTTTTCATATTCCTCTTTGTTCTCAGGTTGAGATATATCAATAGTTTTGTATTCATATTTATATCTCTCCATAAAAGAAACTGCATATGCACAATGCTTACACGCTATCATAGAATTATAAAATATTCTAATCATTAAAAGAATCTCTCTAATGTAAAGTTTTTATCAACAGGTGGTGACCACGCCATTGCTTCATAAAACATCATAATTTTACGATGAAGATTTTTATCGTACATTTTATCATAGTCAATGTAATCACGAATGTATTGTAGAATTTCTTTTGGGTCTTCATAACCTTTGTATGCTAAACTTTCGAGACCTAATGGATTCTTATTAAGATAAACCCACTTGATTTTTTCTGCTGAACTTATAAATAAATATTGCTTAGAAACCTCAAAATGTAATAATAAATCATTATAATTAACAGCAGACTTAACGTGTACAGGCGCACCTGACTTAAATGTAGTAAACGTTTGATTATTTGTCTTGGGTTCTACATACTTTTTCAAACTCTTAATACCTGTAGGCATAGAGATAGTATTGATAGGCATCGTATTCATAGAACTCTTAAAACTTAAAATCCTTTCATCGATTTTCTCTTTAGGTACATCTGCGAGTACATCATCAAGTACCTCTTTTAACAATACACCACAAGCCGGAGGGAAATTTGAACGAACCGTATCGATTCCTTTAACCATAACTTTATTAACTTTCACTCCGTTATCATTAATTATCTTTAACCCATAACGTTTCTTTGCTATAAATAATCCTGAAATTGCAATCACTTCTTGTTTAATTTCAAAACGATGTTTCTGTATATTAAGAAACTTCTCACCAAAATAATCATAACTTTTATTAAGATAATCTTGTAACTCTGATGCGATATCAAGAATACGTTTACTCATCATTGCTTCAGACTTTGTATTCTCTTTAGGATATCTATGTTTAACTAATGGTAATGCTGATGCGAATATAGAATCTGTATCGATATAAATAACGTGGTCGTCATCAGTTCCCAACTGATTATTATAAAAGTGGTTAGTAATAGTCTTACTAAATTTAATTAACTCTTGTCCGGTTAATGTAGTTGCCTCTGCATTGTCAATATCATAAAATCTAAATACTGATAATCCGAGTACACCATACAAACTATTTAACATAATTTTTTGAATCAACTGCCGTCTGTCAAAGTATTCATATCTTTCTTGATTGCCATCGTTACCATATTTCTTTGCCAACTTACGATACTCTACTCTTTCATCAAACCACTTAGATAATATAGCAGGAATCAACCCTGCTTTATCATTACGATACAATACACCATTCGCAGATATAGAAATATTATTCTCTGTAACATAATCCTTAAACTCTCTATAATTCATAGATGCTACTTGATTGCCATTGTCATCATTAAGTTGATAATTCTTTTCAACTTCACGTATAAAATCTTGCGGATTCCATTCTGTCAGTTTGCCTAACTTTGTTTCAGGAGATATATTCAACGACATAATAACTGAAGGATACATAGAAGTTACATCTAAATCAAATACCCAATCGTGTTTACCTTTCTTCGGAACAGCAACGTGTGCACCTGCGAACTGAAAGTCATCTGCTAACTTAGGTTTAGGCTTTTTATCAGGTGCTACTATCCCAAGATTTCTCAAGTATACTAATATAGCACCTTCAAGATATCGTGAAGAAGTAAACACATTTTCATACGGAACGTGTCCTGTGTGACATAGTGCTTGTGTGATACTAATAAAATCTAATTTCTTATTAAGTTTATCTACTATAGCAACGTCTTGTACGTTATATAAAACAAATCGTGTCCTGTCATTATCGTATAAATCATTGAGTGTACCTTCGTACTCTACCTTGTTTTCTCCGAGTTCCTCTTCGGCTATCGCATCTAAACGATAACTCGATTTCTCGGTATAAGTGAACTTTCTATATAAAAATAAATAGTCTAAATGAGATACACCTGCTATCTTGTGTTTACTTTTAAAGTCTGACCATTGTACAATACCTATCGGACTCAACATAGATGCTACGTTTTTGCCTACAACTTTACACGCTCTATTATATACATAAGGAACATCAAACTTTTCTGTATTCCACCCTGATATAATAGTCGGATTAATTTCTCTGTATCTCGCAAAGAACCTCTGTAATAAATCAAATTCAGAATCAAATATCTCTACATTAAAATTGTTTCTTAATATGTCAGGATGATTTAGGTCGACCTTTTTCTCAGGGTCTAAGACTAAACAATGATATGAATCATCTGTACAATCGTTGAAACCTATCGATGTTATTTCATTAGGTGCTTCATCAGGACTCGGAAATCCTTCTGTTACCTTTACCTCTATATCAAAAAATAATGTTCTATGATTCTTTGAGAGTTCATCTGAGTCTGCATATCTATCAACTAATACACGAGTCTCTGCGGGAACATCTGATTCAAATAATCCCTTTTGTTTCGGGTCATAATCAAATACCTTAGTTAACTTATCACCGAATAAAGATATATATCTTCCGTGAGATGATTTTTTATATGCGTATGGTTTAAACTTAAATGTTTCATAACCTTTTACATCATCCCAAAGATGAACTTTTTTAGTTCTTATATCAAAGTAAATATTCTGATACATTAAATACCTGTAGAGCCGAATCCGCCTTGGCCACGTTTTGTTGAACTTAAACTTTTTACTATCTTCACTTCTATAGAATCTAAAGTAGGTGCCACTACTTGAAACAACCTTGTGTGTTTCTCAATTACAAAATCTTCATCAGATAAATTATCTACAACAACCATAAAATTACCTCTATACCCAGCGTCTATTAAACCGATACTATTAGACATTCTCAAAGGAGTCTTTATTATCGAAGAACGTGGCATTACCGTATAAGACAAATATCTATCATTTATATTAAGCATACCTTTTAACATATCTGAAGGTATGTTTTTTGTTAACGACTCGTGAACTGCTTGTACCATTTCACATTGTATCTTTAAATCTACCTTTACTCCTATTTCTTTTGCTGGAATAATAACTTCATCAGGAAAGTATAAATCAACTCCGGCGTCACCGTCTGAGTTAACTCTCTTCTGATATAAAGATTCTAAAGATTCATCCACTAATTTAATTCTTAGTTGATTCATAGTTGTACTCTCTCAATTTACGTTTAAAGTTACGAAAAAAACCTTTAAAGGTCAAGTGTTTTTTTGAAATAAATGGGGGGAAATTAATCCCCCCTATTTATCATTTTAGAAATTGACTGCTAAGCCAAGATTGAAGTGTCTTGGTGTACCCAAGAATACTTCAGCATTATGAGCTAAGTGCATTTTATCACCATACCCATTATACTTTGAATTATCAACAGCATCTTGTACATAAACTGCATCAAGAGCATTGAATAAATGACCTGTTAAGGTCATATCAAGTCCTGCAATTTCAGGTAACTTGTAAGCCACGTGTAAGTCTAACTTACCATAGGATGGAGATTTCCATACCTGGGCTCTATCTACGTCACCATCAACTTCACGACTATCGGGACTCCAATCAGAATAATGATTGTCGTACCATTTGTAAAGTCCTTGAACCATAAGTCCATCTATCGGCTTGAGTGTAAGACCACCAACATAAGCAGTTTGTGGCATATCACCAACCATTAAACCATCAAGAGCATATTCATACTCTGTAGATGTTTGACCAATGATTTGGTTGTCATCGTTATATTCCATCTCTGTGTAATCACCTTTTGCATCACCATCGAACTTCCATTCACCGATACTTACAGAAACATTCAAATCAACCATGTCGTGAAGAGCAACTTTAGTCTCTACTTCAACACCGCTGTGACTTTGATTTACACCTGTAAGATAAATGATATCAGTATCACCTGAGTCACCTTGGCCTGTTGTTACAGACTTAGTAAGGTTTCTGTCTTTCCATTGAGTATTATAAAAACTACCCTTGATATTGACTAACCCACTTGTATACTCTCCACCAACTTCAGTAGAAACGAATTTCTCATTAGCTGGGTCAGAAGATACATTACCATCATAATCAATCACATTATCCAAGATTGGTGGTTTCTGAACATATCCGCTATTAACAAATGCAGACATTCTATCATCAAGATTATATCTTGCTCCACCTTTAACTTGAAAAGTAGTGATGTTATCAGCTTCTACAACGTCAGCATCAACTGCAAAATGGTCGTGATATGTATACCCAATAGTGGATATTCCACCCATACCATATAGATTCATTTTTTCAGTATCATATTTACCTTGTAAGAAAGCACCAAACCAATCAACCGTTGTTTCGTTGTGATAAGCGATAATGTCACCTAAACGGACAACTTTGCCGTCAGCCGCATTGTCATCAGCATAGTCTACATAGTAGTCTCCACCGAGTAAATCACGAACTTCACGAGCGTGTTCGATACCAGCAGTTCTCCAATCAATACCAACTTGAACTTCAAGTTCATCTGAAACATCATAGTTCAATTTAGAAATTAAACCATAAGTGTCTTGTCTATTGATTGAGTTACGAAGGATACCTGTTGAACGATTTTCAGTATCAGACCAGGCAGAATCAACGTTTGCTGAGTTTTCAGCAATCTCGCCATTCCAATCCCAAGTCCAAGGTGAACTCGCATACCAAGCATTTCCGTCTATCGCGGGGAATCTCTTTACGCTACCATAAGTTCCTGTACCACCACCTGAGCCACCGCTCCAATAGAGTACTGAACTTAACCTCATCTCATCATTCAAATCATAAAAGTGATTTAAATTAACAAGTGGCTTGTGAAAAAAGTTCTCTCTTTCATTAAGAAAGTCTGAACTATGTCTATCGGTTGTACGTTCTCCGTACATATACCAATATTGTTGACCTTTATATGAAGGGTCAACGGGTGCCACGTTTTGATTGAAGAATCTACCTGCCTCGTATTCAAACTTGTTACCTGCTACAAAAGCAGAGTCATCATACCCATCAATACTACCTGCTAACTCTTGTGAGTAAGTGGCAACATTCTGTTTATATAGATTCTGTCCGTGACGTTGTGGTGCACCGATTGCATATAGTTCGAAACGTTGGTCATCACTTACAGCATAACTCGCTCCCGCGTAGTATGCCCAAGCATCTGTCCAAGTTCCATCGATGAAACCATTACCTGTTTTACGAACTATAGTTCCACTCAAAGCTAACTTATCATTGATAAGACCTGAGTTATAGTTCAAAGTAGATTTAAGAAATCCACCTTCACCAACTTCCTGTTTGAACTTACCACCCTTCTCTTTCGTAGCCGGGTCAGTAATTATATTCATTGTTCCACCAATAGACGGAGTTGCTAAATTAACAGCAGACAAACCTCTTTGCATCTGAATTGAAGATGTAGCGTCACCCACTCCATCCCAATTAGACCAATAGACCCATCCGTTCTCCATGTCATTCTGAGGAACACCGTTAATCATAACGGCAACATTTCGTTGATTAAAACCTCGAACATTGATACGAGCATCACCCGCACCACCGCCTTGACCTGTTGCATATACACTTGGTGTAGTATTAAGAATCATTGGAATATCTTGTGAACCAAGACGTAATTCCATTTCTGCTTTACTAACGTTTGTATAAGCGACCGGTGTTGTTTCATCAGCACGTGAAGCCAAAACTTCAAGTTCTGATAGTGCAACTGCATCAACCACAAGATTGAAGTCAACAACAGCGTCACCATCTCCAACAACTACTGATGTAGTTACTGAAGAATAACCAATAAAAGAAGCAGTCACATCATATGTTCCTGAAGGTATATTAAGTACAACATAACTACCTACGTTGTCAGATACCGCACCGAGTTCGGTTCCTACAACAACAATGTTTGCTCCTTGAAGTGGCGTTTTGCCATCATTTACAACTCCAACAATAGATTGTGCAAACAACCCTGTTATCATCATAAATGAGACAATTAGATTACGATAATTCATAATCGTTCTCCTTGCTTATTCATTAATGAATGGCACATTTTTCTACAGGTGTGCCGTCTGCCTGTCCGCAATTCTTTTATAGATAAGATTGACATATCGTTTCTATTAATTTTCGTGAGACCACATAAGGGTCACAATTTGATGATGGTCGTCTATCTTCTAAATATCCTTTACCATCTTTATCTACTTGCCACGGAATACGAATTGATGCTCCTCTATCTGAAACACCATATCTGAAAGTATTAATATCACAAGTTTCGTGTTCTCCTGTGAGTCTCTTATCGTTACCTACACCGTATACAGCAATATGTTCTTTATGAACTTTTTCTAAATCCCTACAAGCCTGATATATAAATTCCATCCCTCTATCGCCTCTTGTATACTTTGTAGAGAAATTAGTATGGCATCCCGCACCATTCCAATCACCTTCTATTGGTTTTGGATGTAGTGAAACTGATAACTCGTGTTTCTCACAAATTCTTTCCATTAACCAACGGGCTACCCATAAGTCATCACTCATATGAATTGAACCACCTGCACCGATTTGATATTCCCATTGACCTAACATCACTTCTGCGTTAGTTCCACAAATACTAATACCAGCATCAATACAAGCATTTAAATGTTCTCTTGAAATCTTTTCACCAATATTTCTACCACAATAATAATCTCCTTGTCGATAAGGCTCATCATTGATTCCTGCAGGCCAACCTAATGGTCTACGATTCTGATATAAAGTATACTCTTGTTCAAAGCCTATCCACTCATCAATATCATCTTCTATATCTGTAATAGACTCTTCTAACATTCTTCGTGTATTTGTTTTATGTGCAACGTGGTCAATTCCCACAGCCGTCTTAGGTACATCAAATACTTCACACAAAACTATTGAACTATTTTGTTCTAATGGATTAGGATATATTCTCACCGGCTTCAATACACAATCAGAATCACTTCCCTTTGCTTGTTGTGTTGAACTTCCATCAAAGCCCCATATCGGTGCATCCTTTGTTTTACCGAATCCTTTTACTACTTTTGTTTTATATCGTATTTGTGTAGGCGTACAACCATCTAACCAAAGATATTCTAATTTGTGCATAGTAACTCCTTAATTTGCATATTCTTGGTCATCATTATCACCTGTCATTGGAACTACTTCACATACATCGTTGTTACAAAATTTATCAACGTCTGCTTCTTCGTGTTTGATAACTCCAAATGATAATTTTTTGATTTTCTTTACTTGTTTATTATATTCTTTTTCATCGATTGACTCGTAAGGCATCTGTTTGTATGCACCTAACTCGTGTCTTGGTAATAAACTAATACCTTTCAAGTGATATTGAAAATAATTTAAACAAGGCGCTATCTGTTCTGATTCTGTTTCAGGATTAAATGTAACGGTACAACTCACTTGATTGTCAGCCCAATGTCGTTGTAAAAAAGCGGCTAAATGAAATTGTTCCCATATTGAAAGTTCCCCTGCAGTTCTAATTCCTTCACCTACATCAACGGGAACTTCAACAACCATTGTTGTTTCTTCTGAACCAAATGCAGGTTCTATCTTATACCCTGCCTTTTTCATAGGTTCAATTAAATCTGAATATTTAGATAACCTCATTCTACGAATATAAAATCTTGATTCAGGATAATGAAGACCGGGAGTAGCACCTGCTAAAAGAGATACCGTTCCACTCGGTTTGACACTCGTAGTTTTTATAGACCTTGGTACAGCCATCCAATCAGAATATTGTTTATCCCAATCTTGTATTACATCATAACCATTGTTTAGCCATTCTTTCAATTCGCCTAAACCTCTGTTGGTGACGAATTGTGCTATACCACTAACACTACAACCAATTCTCCTATTTCGTAACATAACACGATTAGTATCACTCCAATGAGTTCTACCTAACGTAACCGTCTTTGCATAAAGATACGCATATTTTAGGGTACGAGCATAATCTTCAAAGTCATCGTGATTGTCAGGAAAAGTTTCTACTAAACAACATAACTCATAAGACTCAAGTGTCTGCTCTAAACACGGATTGCCTCCCATCGCTCTATGGTCTTTGTCATCTCCTCCGTTTTTCATCCTTGAGTACTTCCTCATATTGTCTAACCAAGCAAAGCCCGGTTCTCCATTATCATTAATTCTTTTTGCGGCTTCTGTATAGTCCATCCCTAATTCAGCAAATATTGAATTATTAGATGTCCATCCAAAAGTTTCTCTGTGTGGATTTACTTTATAATTTTTTAAATCTAAATACTCTTCTGAATCAGGTGCACCGAATACAATCTCAGCAGTTCTTCTTACATTACCTGCTACAACACATTTACCAATTAGATTCATAATGTCTACGATTGTAGTAATTGTAATCGGACTATTGGCATTCATTTCTAATACTTTTCTTATTTCTTCGTGTACTTCTAATAAAGGCTCGTGTCCACTTGCAACACCACCGAATCCACTTATAAGAGCGCCAGCGGGTCTAATTAGTTGATAATCAAATTCCATAGGTGCTGTACCGTGAAAATAACTTTCTAAAAGAAGTTTTACTGATTCTACCCAACCTTCTCTTGTATCAGGTATCTCATAGACTTGTTCATCTTTATCGTTATCAACGCCTTTGACTATTATCTCTCCCTCGCCTTTAGTATCAAATCCAACACCGACTCCTAACATAGAAGCATCCATAAGAAAACAAAATGGTTTAGCATAGTCTTCTTTGATTGTTTTCGTTGATACAAATGCACAATTATTTAGGGCGGCATATAATCCTTTTTGTTCTGTGATTGGTGTACCCATAGCCCACAGACCGCGTCCAGGAGGCAAGAATTTCATTTGGAAAATTCGCTCATACATTTCTTGAGCAGACTTTTGAGCTTGCCACGCATTCCACCCTAATTGGTGTGATTCAATCCAATTCTTTTGCATATTGTAAGTGCCTTCTACAACACGTTGAACCGTCTCCCACCATCGTTCATTCTTTCCATCGTCTTTAATTCGTGAGTAGGTTCTCATATAAACTAATTCACCTAGGCCATTAAAACCGAAAGGTGGTTTTCTCCGTTTGTATTTACTTATAAAATTCTCTGAAAGTTTAAATTGTTCCATTACTTGTATCCTTATTGTGTCTGTATTCGTAACATTTATAATTAGAATATATACACGTTTTAATCAAAGCCTTTCATATCATTATTGTTAGTTTTATAGTCTTTATATTTTTGACCTAATGATTTTCTCAAAAACTCATCGTGATTATTCATTTTACCCTGTACGTCTTTGCCTTGTTGAGTCTGTTTATCGAATATTTGGATATGTCCTGTATTAGTATTTATAGTTGCTGGGAATGTAATACCATCTACACCAAATCTATTTTTTATTACGTGGAATCTGCCTGTGTTTGCTATCTTGTCTTCTACCTTACGACTCATACTCATAACAAAATCAGCAGTCATTACTTTACTATAATCTTCAGCAACTTTACTCGCATCAATAACATCTTCCTCTAATGCTGAACGATTTGCTTGAGAAGCGGTCCATACAGGAATACTAAATTCTCCTGCCATACCTCTCAAGTCTTCATATATATTACCAAGTTGATGTCGCCTTTCTGTAAAATTACCTACAGGTTTTAAAATATCTGCATAATCTACAAGAATCATATCAGGAAGATTACCTTGTAACTCCATCTGTTTAATATGTGCCGCTATTGTTTGTACTGATGCTGTTCTTGTAGGATAGTACTTTATTAACAAATAACCTTCTAATGCTGATAATTTCTTTTGTACATCATCTTGATAAAACTTTAAATTACCTGTTGGAACTCCTGAAAATATTGTATCATATCGTAATCCAACATACTCAGCATTTAATTCTAACGTGTAGTGTGCTACTTTTAGTCCTGCACGAACACAATTAGCACCTAATGCTTGTAATGTCCAAGATTTACCGATACCCGCAGGTGCTACAACAACACCTAATTCTCCGCCTGCTAATCCGCCGTCCATAACTTCATCAATGGTATCCCAACCTGTTTTTACCGTATCACGTGCTGATTGAGTTAATCTCTCTTCAAGTGAAATTAAATACTCGTGACCAAGATTTCTGTCACTACCTGCTCTAAGAGCATCATCAATAATTCTTTTTATACTATCATAATCTTTATTCTCAAGTAAATCTACACTATCCATAATAGCATTTTTTAATGTTTGATTCTTACAGAATCCAAGTACTTGTTCTTTTACAAAATCTAAATCTGTAGCCTCTATATGTCTCCAAGATTCTTTTAAACTTTCAACTACTGCTACTTTTAAAACATCACTTTGTATTTCATCTGTTTTAACTTTTAATACTTCAAGTGTAGGAACATTTTTATATTCTATGAAATATGTCATTATAGTCTTTACTAAAAACTTATTAGAATCTGATTCAAAATAGTCAGGATTCATAATATCAGAAATCTGTGCAGTAAACGTATTATCACTTAATAAAGAAGACACCACCTTTGATTGAAATGTAGGGCTATATTGATTTAAGTTTTCTTTATTCGCCATAAAGTTCCTTTTGTAACTTCTGATTCTTTTTGTTTATATAACGTTTACGTGCCTTGTCCAAAACTTGTTGTCTATTCTTTAGGTAATAATTTTGAGACCATTTTAATTGAGCCTTTCTTTTTTCGTCTTCCGTCTTGTATTTTAATTTTCTACCCATCTCGTGTAAGAGTATCTAAGGTTGACCAATTTTCTCTCAACCACACCTCTAAGTTTTTTATCTCATTAGAAAATCCATCTTCAACATACATCTGTCGGAACTTATAACTATTTAAAGAGTTCGGCTTTCGGTCTACAAAGTCAAGAATTTTTTGTTTCGCACTGCCACTTATAACTATCTCTTTTAAATCCATTAATTCAAAATTTCTTTTTAAAATATCTAAATTATCTTGTAGTCTATTATCTCTACTAACTAACTCTTTCAAAGCTACAGGTTCAGTAGACATCTCAGGACATATCTTCATTAACGTTTTCAATCCGATACCTCGTACACCTGGAATATTATCAGATTTATCACCATCAACCATTCTGTACATTAAGAAGTTTTCAGGATGTATATCATACTCTTCCATCAAAGTCTCAACGTTATATAATTTCTTTTTCGAAGGACTATACACATTTACTCTATCATCTACTAATTGTAAAAAGTCCTTGTCTGTAGACATTATGGTACAACGGCTAAAGTTTCCTTTATTCGCTACGTATGAAATTACATCATCTGCCTCCATATGGTCAAGCGAAAAAGTTTGTACAGGTAAACAATCTAAGTACTCCATCAATCTTGACATCTGTTGTATCATAGATTGTTGTTCACCGCCATCTTTAGTAAACTCTACTTTACGATTTAGTTTAGATTTAAAAGCACGATTTGCTTTGTATTCAGGATAGAGTTTTCTTCGTTTCTGTGAACCGCCTTTACCATCAAAGACTATTAGGATTCTTGTAGGTCGAATAAGTCTTATTAAAAAACCCAAAGACCTCAAGAATCCTATTAGACCCCCTACGTGATAACCATTGTCACTCATCATAGGAATAGCACTAAAACATCTGATAAAATTATTTAGACCATCTATTACTAACACATGGTCATTTAACTTTAATGTTTTTGATGGATTATTTTTTATCTCATCAAACAAGCTCAGATATCGTTTTTTCATCGTATTCCTTTACTTTTTGTGCTATGTAATCTTCAAGTGAATGTGTAGGCGACCAACCTAAAATTTTATTAGCATTTGTGTCTTCACACAAAGTAACATCCATTTCACCGGGTCGTGGTCCTATGTTTACACTATCAGATTTATACAAATCTACAAGTTCATTTATACTATAGTTTTTACCTGTACCTAATTCAAAATACTCTGCTTTCAAATCATCTCTTCCTTGACACGCAATTAAAGCACTACATATATCTAATACGTGAGTAAAGTCTCTTCTCTGTTCACCATCATTCGTAACCGTCAATGGCTTACCGAGTTCTTTTAACTCATCAAATACTGCAATAACCGTTGCGTATGCACTATCTGAAGGAATCATATAATCTCCATAGACATTATAAAATCTCGTTATAATTGTAGGTAAATTATAAACTTTAGAATATAACTCACATAACAACTCTCCATTGTACTTGTAGAAAGTATATGGATTAGCAAAGTGGTCACCGTGTGAAGAACTTGAACCCGCATATACAACAGGTATATTACCTCTGTTTCTCGCCCATTCTAATATATTTTGTGTACCAATTGTGTTGGATGAAAAAGTATTCATCGGTTCATCAAATGATGGTTGTATTCTTGCTAATGCGGCAAGATGATATATAATATCAGGAGCCCATTCAGAGTCATCGCCTAATATAATATCATCTAAACGTTTATCAAAGAAATAATCAGCTACATCAAATTCGTGATATATTACTCTGTCACTATCTATTTGATTATAGTGATATCCGGTTGAATAGTTATCTAACACTTGAATGTAAGCATCAGGTTGTTCTTTAAGAATTTTACTAATTAGGTTAGTACCGACAAATCCAGCACCTCCTGTTATCAATATTTTCATATCATCTCCTATAAATCATCTACTACGTCATCGGTATCTATCATATCATCTATACCGAGTGCTGAAGTATCATATTTAAGAATTAAAACACTACAAATGTCTTCATATAACTTTTCAGCAAGACCATCATTCTTTTCAAGAATAGACTCAAAATCTTTAGATTGAAATTTGATATCCTTACCGTCGTGTTCTATAGTGTACCACGCACCTGTTTGTTTAACAAGTTTATATTCTTTCATAACTTGTAACCAAGATGCTTTATCATCAATTCCTCTATCAAAATACAAAGGAAAATCTGCTCGTCTTAAAGGCGGGCCTAATCGATTCTTAATAACTTGTGCTGTAATATTCATACCAAGTGTATTATTCTTCGAATCTTTTATTTGTCCTTTATTCTTTAGTCGAATACGAGTTGACGAATGAAATGGTAATGCTTTACCGCCACTTGTTGTCCAAGGGTCACCAAACATAACACCAAGTTTTTGTCTTAATTGATTTGTGAATATAAGTGCTACACGTTGTCTACCAATCATCTGAGTAATCTTACGAAGTGCTTTAGATATGATGATTGCTTTATGTGTCGCATACCCATCTTTATCAAAATCTGCTTCCATCTCAAATTTAGTAGAAGCCGCAGCAACACTATCAACTAATATTGTAACCAATCTACTTTTATCTGATTCACGAACCTTTGTAATTATTTCTTCAATCGCCTCAAATATATCTTCTACCGTTTCGAGATGAAGATACAACATCTTTGAACTATCAACACCTATTACCTTTAAAAACTCTTCACTAACGGCTGTTTCAGTATCTATATAAACTGCTACACCGCCTTTCTTTTGAGTTTCTGCTAAGATGTGTGCACCGAGTAGTGATTTACCACTTGATTCTAATCCATTGATTTCTGTAATTCTACCGACAGCAATACCTCCGTTCGGTCTATTAGATATTGCTAAGTCTAATATACTCGAACCTGTAGATAAAAACTCCTTAATATCTGTAGGTGTTGCGTCACTACCATCGAGAAAGTACGCTACTTTATAATTGTTAAATTTTTTGTTTAATCCGTCGGCTAAGATATTAGCCAAGTCGTCTTTAGTTTTCGCCATAGATGTCCTTTACGATATAAAAAGGGTGGTTCCAGATGTCAAAGACAAGCAGTGGCTCTTAACCTTAACCACCCTATATATTATTATTGTTTACTTATTGAAAAGTTGGTCGAACGCTTCTGAAGTGTCTTTTACCGTTTTCTTGGAAAGAACTTCAGTAGTTACAGACTCGCCTGAACCTTCACTCTCATCTTCAGAAGGAGTTAACCAAGTATTAAGAACTTCAGTAAGTTCTTCATAAGAACGTTCCTGATACATTTCTTGAATATTTGGTTGCTCATTCAAAACTTTATCGAGAAGTTTATCATCTTCTGTGATTGGAGCTTGATTAGGCTTAACCCTAATAGTAGTTACAGGAAAATTCTTTCCCGCATCTTCAGCTGAAGTAAATTCAACCGTTATATCACGACCATTCATAGCCTCTGTGATATCACCATAGTCAGGGTCTGCTATTACAGATAGGAGTTCTTGATAAACCATTTTACCAAAACCCCAAAAACGAACACCTTCGGTTTCTTCACCACGAACAACAACAGGAGCAAAAGTTCTCATTTTAGCCATAAGTTTTTTTGCTATCTGATAATCATCTTTGTTACCACTTGAACGAAGTTTTTGTGCAAACTCCTCAATAGGGTCAGGTCGACCATATGTAATTGGTGACAAATAAGTCTTACCGCCTAAGTCATAATGAAAGAAAAGTTCCTGAAAAGGATTCTCTTTATTATGTTGATAAGGCACAATACGGACTACTTGTTTTCCGGGTTGTGGTTTCCAAAGATTGTTAGTTTTAGTGTTAGAAGTTTGAAGTTGCTCTAACCTTTTACGAATTGCTGTAATATCCATTACTTATTCTCCTACTTGTTAATTGTTAATTTGTTAATTGTTACTTCAGTAACCATTCATATATAAATATGAACTTGAAATTCAAAACGTCAATTTATTTTTATAAATCGACAATTTCCTTTAATCGTGTATCTATTTTATTTAAACCTTGTTTATTTGTCAGTAAGATGGAATTACGATAGTTATCCCATTGTAATCTATATGAAGTATCTAATATACCATTGTTTGCTTCTTTAATAATATGATTAACTGCATTAATAGTATACAATGTATTTGTCTCTTTTTTTCTGTGTAAAAGTATTGTATTAGGTAAGAATGATGATACTTCTGATTTCATCACATTATAAGTCAACATCAGTTCATTAGGATTATCCACTCTTTCTAAGACATATAACTTTTTCATAGAAAGTGGCGCTGTCTCTTTAATGAGTAGAACCATTTCTGTAAGTTCTTTCTTGTTAGAGAAAGTACAAAGTAGTTGAGAATCTATCATCACTTTTTCTTCTTAATTCTCAATGCCCAATTTGCACTCGTATATCTTTGTTTTGTCACTCTTGGTGGAGGAGGGTCTTTTTCGATATTATCTCTTGGTGGTTCCATATAACCTTTATCGTGTAGACCGAAATCAGATGTAGTAAAGTTTCCATCTTTTTGATTTATATTTATTTCAGGTCCGCCTGTATTGACAAGTTCTACAAATTTCAACTTCGTATCAAGATTCAAATCACTCATCTGTCTTAGAGTCTCTGAACCTGAAAACTCTCTAAATGTCATCTCTTTCAACACAGGACCTAATGATTGAACATTATTCTCTAAACCATATGTGGCTCCGTATTTACTATGGTATCTATTCAATTTTTTCATTATTTTATTCCACTTCTCGTCCGCATCATCATAGTCACCGAATACTTCCATAAAAGTATCTTTCGCTTTATCTAAATCTTCTGCATCTTCAATACTCTTTATATTCTCAATCTGTGTCTGAAGTTCAGGGTCTGTTATATTATCTACTTGTTCAATAGAACCTCTGTGCATATTTTCAATATTTTCAAATTTTTCTTTGTGTTCAGGATACACTTTTATAAAATGTTTACAAAACTCTGATGCTGAAGAACCTGGTTGTTGTTCTTTGCCTCGTTGTGATTTTATAGATATGCCATCTATAGATACAACATCACCTGTGTTTTCGTCACGATTGACAATAATAACATCGGCTAATGGATAATTACCTGATACCGGCATATAACATTCCTTACCTTCTGCTAAGTAATTCATATAAGTGAATATTTCACCCATATCTTTTAATACATTTTTGCCTTCATCTTCGTGTATCTGTGATGCTTGTGTATACATATTCATAAATTCACTCGATAGTGATGAACGTAATTTTTCCATCTTCTCTTCTGTAGACAAATTCTCATCATCAATAATACTTTTCATATCATTTACATAATCGTTGATGTATTTTTTAGTTTTGTCAGGAGCATTTTCTTTTGCGTATTCATCAAGTAAATCAACTGCGCGTTTTATTTCTTTTACAAATGTTTCAGGATTATCAGGGTCAAGTGGTTCTCCGAAGAAATCATCTGCACCTACATCTACACCTGTTTCTTCTTTTATCTTATTTGATATCTCTTGACCTAACATTTCTATACCATTCGTTTGTGGTGCGTTTTCATAAATCTTATTCGGTTTGAAAGAAGTCGGAGTGTGACTTACATCAGGCGGATTATCTACTACCGTAGCTCCACTTTTAAACTTAGGCATTTTATCTTTAGAAACGCCTTTTTCAATCAATTCTTGTTTTATAGAATCCCACTTTTGTAATAACTCGTTTTTAGATTGTACACGTTTTCCATAAATATCTTGTGTGTTTTTTCTATTAGCAACATTTTGTATACCACCCGCTTTATCAGTTCTACCTTGCCAATACATTTGACCACTTCGTGAATTTCCTGATATAACTAAATATTGTAAATTATGTATATCTGCTTCTGTTAACTCAACATCCTTACCCATCCCTGTTAATTGCAACTTTGCAAACAAGTTTCGTGCTATTGCCTTAGATTCTTTTGGCATATTATTAGGGTCTATTTTTACATCATTATTTTGACTCGCTTCTTCTTCATAATATTTTACCTGGTCTTCACTTAAATTTGAGTCAACTACTGCCTTTTCATCTTTTACTCCATCATCATCTTTATTATCAATCGGCCTTTCGAAATCTTCAGGGCCACTTAATTTTTGGCTTGATGGTTCTTCTTGCTCATCATCATCTGTATCATCCTTCGTATCACTACCCTTTAATTTATCATAAGCAATTCTCGCTGGGTGGTCTTTTGGCATTGTTTTAGCAGAAGATGCGGCCATCTCTTTTGAACCGTCATCATCTGTATAAGTTATCATCTTATCATCCGGTATATCTGCTTCTGCAATAAATCTTTCTGATAATTCTATAACATCAGAATGTGGAAATCCTATAGATAGAAGATAATCATATAATGCTTCTCTATCCTCTTTTAAGGTAAAATCAGGATACCCTTTATCATACATCCAAGAAATTTCTGTAAGTAATGTATCAAACAAGTTCGTCATAATTTATACCTCGTTTCATTTTGACAGGGAATCCATCTCTCTGTAACTCTTTCTGAACAATTTCAACAAATTTATCTCCATCGTTTTTATTGTAGTCAAACAAAAAACTATCGTAATGATATAATACTAACTTACTCTCAAAGTCTTTTGTTTCATTTAATAAACTCTTTAACACTAAAATATTTCTCTCTGTTTCTAAACTCTGTATCATATAGTTAAAAAGTTTGGAAGGATAGAAGTCTTTTACGTCTAAATTTATCCCTCTTTTATAAATATCAGTTACTAAAACTTTATCTCTCCTAAAACGAGACCATAAATTAGTATAATAATCTTTAACTTTACCGAAAAATTCGTGACTTTTTGCTATATCATTCGGAACTCCCCCATACAGATATTTAAAAGTCATAGTCTTTGACTCTTCGTAAGACACATTATATAGTTTACTGAAATGTTCGTGTACACTTTCATCACTAAAATTATACCCTACAATCTTACCAATTAATCTAACGTGATAAGCATCAAAGTCAAATTCTATTAATTCATCATATCTACTCTGTATCATTTTACGTGTACCATCACTTTTATTCATAGCCGCAAAATTGAACCCATCGTAAGCATTACTTGGTCGGCCTGTAGATGTTAATACATTATAATTAGTAAACATCAAATGGTCTTTTGAAATATTATCTCGTTGTTCTAATGGAACATCAAGTGGATTAACTCTCAATCCGACCCGTTCTATTTGAGAAAACACTTTATTAGCATCACGATAAAATTCATTATAATCATTACCTATATTATCTTTATAATTAGTAAATAAATCTTGGCAATATTCTAAGTGTTTCATTATAGGAATTACAAAATTATTCATACCCTTCGAATGAAAATATCTATGTGGAGTAGTTAAAAACATCTGATTATCTACTAAATTTCCTTGTCGTTCAAACTCTGTTTGTTGTAAATCAATAACATTATCAAAGTCAGCAAAGTGACAAACAGACTTGACATCTGCTACATATTTAGGCTTGTCATTATTTAAATGTAATAACGAATCTAATGTAAGTTCCACCGCTTCATCGTGATTAAATGATAACATATATTCACTATCCGTGGATGTCCGTACATATAACATTAACGGATAATCGTTTAATGGATGTTTATTTTTACTTCCGATGAAATGTAAGAACGACCATTCTGAAGAATTGTAATCTTCCAAGAAGTCCTCAAATTGGGTGTACTTCTCTATTATAACCACGTCTTAATATATAACCTTTTATTGATAATGTCAAGTATTTTTTTAAAAATCTCCTCTAATATTTCCATTCGCAGATACTCCGGGTGTACTTCTACGATTCCGTTTTTTCGGAGACTTATTCTTCTTACGTTTTAATTTTGTTTGTGTTTTAGCTGGTGATTCAGGAACGACTATATTACCTTTTTTATCTCTTTTTATTCCTGATATACCTAATGCTTTACGTTGTTTAGAAAGTTCACTTACTTCAGGTATAATATAATACTCAATATAATTAGATAATAATTTTTTAATACCTGGATGTTTAAACTCTTCGTGTGCGACCGTAAGTCTATTTTTATTAAAAACATCTCTCGGTCTGCCTGTTAATCTCCACTTAATAGTAAATTTTTCATATAACGGGGATGTGAAATCTTCATCTACTTCTCTTATAGGGTCACTCGGGTCATTTCTTCTCTTTACAAAATTTCTGAGAAACGTACCTTGTACATAATCATCTGCTTCAGGACTCGGTTTATAAAAAACGTCTGCCATTTTCTCATAAACTTTTCCGTAGTTACTACTATATGCAGTAAAATCACTTATTTCATCAGGGTCGATTGGTTTTATTATTCGAGATGTCGGGTTGTGTTCTGCACCTGACATATAGTACTCTTCAAAATCGTTAGTATAATGTATATGATAAGGAGTACCTTGTTTAACTAAACGATTATTTGAGATATATAACCAAGATGAATTATCAGGTACAATTCCTGCGTTAGGTACATATCTCATAGTATTTTCGTGAATAGCTCTTATCTTGTCATAATCTATAGGCATTAGAATCTCGCCTCCCATCGATATATTGGATTACTTGCGGGCCATTCAGTACCTGTTATTCTCTTTAAGTAATTATAAGTACTATCGTTTTGTAGAGTAGTCTTTGACGCAGAAGCTTTGGCTTTATCACTTTTATCATAATGACCGCCGGATGCTCTTGGTTCAATCATTTGGTCCCAAAAATCTCTTCTAACATCAAATGGTACAGGGTCTTCAGGTTTAGCTTCTTTACCGTGACCATAAAATATTTCTTTTTTATAATAAATACCTCGATTATTAGCATCTATTCTCGTCTTATCTGTAATCTTCTTCTCATCAGTTATTCCCATTGCGGCACCGAGTGTTCTCCATTTAGGAACTACAGAATATAAAATATCATTTTGCCAAGATAGTCCTCCGAAAAAAGTTGATGGGGCGGGTGGCTGTTTCTTCGGCTTTTTCTTCTTAGCCGGAGCGGGTGGCGGGTCGCTTCCTGGTGGTTTGAAATCAGGGTCTCTCAGTCTCGGGTCAATGAATGGTTCACGTGGTCTTTTAATTACAATATTTTTTCTATCATTTTTCTTCTTATCTTTCAATACCGTCAATTTTGTTCTTTCAGGTTGATTTAATATAGACATTACAACATCATTTAAATAATCATTATCTATTCCTGTTGTATTATCAGGGTCATTACCTACTTGTGCTTGTAATGTTTTTTGAAGTTCATTTATTTTAGTAGTTATTTTTACTCCGTCTTTATCTTTTCTATTTGCTACATAAAAATAAATCTTATCTCTCTTATCCCATTCACCGAAATTTGAATTACCTTCAGGTCCTTCTCTATCTTTAATACTAACTCTGGTATATAACCTATTTAATAGTTCTCTCGGGTCCTTACCGAATGCTTTATAATAACTTTGAGCTATATTATTAAATTCCTCTATACTTAAAACATCTGTAACACCTAAAGAAAATGTTATAGGATGTGAATTTTCTCGTCCTTTAGGATATATTTTTACATCTTGTTGAGGTGCATCTTTAAAAGGTTGTATACTTACTTGTCCGTCTGTCATTTGTAATACTATATTAGCAGTATCATTTTCTACCATAGTATAAGGCATAAAGGGCGGTGGAGGGTCCGGTACATCCCAATCTGAAAAATCATCAAATTCAAGTTCATCTAATACAACGTCATCAGCAATGTCTTCATCATCAGATGGTACAGGGATTGAAGGTCTCACGGGTGGCGGGTCAACTTTTTCTTTGGGTGGAGGGTCCTCTTGTGGTGGAGGAGGGTCAATGAAATCACGATTCGTTTGTGCTGGGTCCGGCATATCTAAATCTGTATCTAAACCATCGTCTTCAGCTCCTGGTATCGGACTATCATCATCTCTTGGTAATGGTCTATTATCTGATGGCGGAAACCCTGGGTCCGGGTCAACAACAGGTTTCGGTTTTGGTTTAGGCTGTACCTTGATTGTCTCTAATTTCTTCTTATCACTCTTCTTCTTTGCCTTCATTTTCACTTTAAGTTTAGATGGTTGTTTTGGTAACGGCATATCTCTTCTTCTCATCAACCCTGTAATAGTAGTTGTCCACCCTTCAGAAGTCAACTCTTGTTCAATATTCTTGACTATAAAGAAAAAGTTTCTCTCAATCATCTCAGGTAGATATGAAACGGTAAATGATTGTCCTGGTAAAATACCACTTATCCCATCTATTTTAAAAGTTAATTCAAA
>Ga0208407_1000170_pt1 | contig 30204 bp, 31 predicted proteins | sample ETNtaG_9_FD_185775 | JGI IMG/M metagenome (GOLD analysis project Ga0208407, IMG submission 185775) | Marine microbial and viral communities from oxygen minimum zone, Eastern Pacific Ocean - ETNP201406SV69 (SPAdes) (version 2) | ecosystem: Environmental > Aquatic > Marine > Oceanic ...
TTCTTGATTGAAACACCATAGGTCCTGTTAGGGGATCAATAGGCTCATAGATAATTTTTTCGGGGGTATTTTCAGCCACCTCTTCAATATTTACTCCGCCCTCACTAGAGCCAATAAAAACTATCCTTTGCGATCCTCTATCAACAACAGCACTAAGATAAAGCTCTTTTGCAATATCGGTACACTCTTCAACTAAAATTGAATTTACTAGCTGACCATTGGAATCTGTTTGATATGTAACAAGTCTTTTACCAAGCCAATGATTCGCAAACTCTACTGCTTCTTCGGGTGTGCTCACAAGTTTAACGCCGCCAGCTTTGCCTCTGCCGCCTGCATGCACTTGCGCCTTAACAACCCAGTTGTTGCCGCCTATATCTCTACATGCATTTACTGCGTCGCCAGCAGAGGTAATGACCTTATTTTTTGAAACAGGTAAGCCAAACTTAGCAAAAAGCTCTTTTCCTTGATACTCATGGAGATTCATTTTTTTCTATTTCCTATGTGTATTGCTTGTCCATTTACCGCCATTGCTGCTTCATGAAGCGCTTCTGAAACTGTTGGATGGCTAAAAATAGTTAATCCAAGATCTTCTGCGCTAGCTCCAAATTCCATTGCAACAACTCCTTGCTGAACAATATCTGCAGCTGATGGTCCAAATGCATGAACGCCAAGTATTGTATCTGTTTTTTTATCAGCTATAACTTTAATAAAGCCCGTGCTCTCTCCAGAAGCCAATGCTCTTCCACTTGCAGCAAAAGGAAAAGACCCTGTTTTAAATTCTATATTTGCTTGTTTAAGATCTTCTTCAGTCTGTCCAACCCATGCAACTTCAGGGTGTGTGTATATAACTGAAGGAACCAAGTCATAGGCCATCTCTGCATGCTTTCCAGCAATCCTCTCAACAACCATAATGCCTTCCTCAGAAGCTTTATGAGCTAACATTGGCCCTCTCACAACATCTCCAATTGCCCAAATATTTTTAACATTAGTCTCACAAAAATCATTAACTGGAATAAATCCTTTTTCATCAACAGATATGCCACAATTTTGATCAAGCAGATTGTCTGTATTTGGTTTTCTTCCAACAGCGACAATTAATTTATCAAATGTTACCTCAGAAACATTGCCATTATTTTCATAAGTTACAGAAACAGCTTTATTATTTTGCAATGCAGAGGTTACTTTGCATCCCAAATTAATATTTAATCCCTGCTTGTTAAACTCTTTTAAAACATCTTTAGCAATTCTTTTATCTGCCATTGGTAAAAATTCATCCAGAGCTTCTAGCACCGTAACTTCAGAGCCTAATCTTGACCAAACACTTCCAAGCTCTAATCCAATGACTCCGGCACCTATAATTCCTAATTTCTTTGGAACCGATTTAAATTCTAGAGCTCCAGTACTATCAACAATATCTTTGTGATTAATCTCTGCTACTGGGATATTAATTGGAGATGAGCCTGAGGCTATAACAATGTTCTTCGTTTCAAGAAGCTCTGATCTATTTTCTGAAGTGACCTCAACGTGGTTTGAATCAATTATTTTTGCATGACCGAGAACTTGAGTAACTTTATTTGCTTTAAAAAGACCTGAAATGCCTGTAGTTAATTGAGTGACAATATTATTTTTTCTATCCATCATTTTTGAGATATCTAGCTTTGGCTTGCTAACTGCTATTCCGTGATCTGAAAAATGATTAATTGCATCTGCATATCTATGCGATGAATCAAGTAATGCTTTTGAAGGAATGCATCCAACATTTAAACATGTGCCCCCTAATTGTGTGTTTCCATCAGCACCAAGAGATTTTTCAATACAGGCAGTTTTTAATCCTAGTTGCGAAGCCCGGATTGCGGCAACGTATCCTGCTGGACCACTTCCAATTACAATAACGTCATACATTTTTATGCCTCATAAGTTTAAAAGGAGTTTTTCAGGAGATTCTAATTGATCTTTTATAGCAATCAAAAATGCTACAGCCTCCTTTCCATCAAGAAGCCGATGATCATAACTAAGAGCTAGATACATCATAGGTCTTATAACTATTTCGCCATCTAAAACAACTGGTCTGTCTTGAATGGTATGCATTCCTAAAATGGCAGTCTGAGGAGCATTCAAAATTGGAGTAGACAGCAGTGACCCAAAAACACCTCCATTTGAAATAGTAAAGGTGCCTCCCTGCATTTCTGCTATTGAAAGCTTTCCACTCTTAGCTTTGTCTGAATAATCTAAGATTGATTTTTCAACATCTGCTAATCTTAAATTATCTGCATCTCTAATCACTGGAACAACAAGCCCTCTTTCAGTTGAAACAGCTACACCTATATCCTGATAGCCGTGATAAACAATATCACTTCCATCAATAGATGCATTGACCACAGGGAATTTTTTTAGAGCCTGGACTGCTGCGAGAACAAAGAAACCCATAAAACCAAGCTTTACACCATGTTCAGCATAGAAATCTTCACCATATTTAACTCTTAGATCTTTAATGGGTTTTAAGTCAACTTCATTGAATGTAGTAAGCATTGCCGTTTCTTGCTTCACACTTAACAGTCTATTGGCAATAGTCGAGCGTAACCTAGACATTGGCACTCTCTCTTCTAATCTATCAGTTGAAGTTACAGGAACAGGAGAATCAATTTTCTTTGCAGTCTTTTTATCTCCTTCAGGTTCATCAAGATGATTGAGTATATCTGCCTTGGTAATCCTTCCATCTTTGCCTGAGCCATCAATGCTGCTCTCATCCAGGTCATGTTCTTTTAATAATTTTTTTACTGCAGGCCCATTTGCCTTAGACTGATTGACATTTTGCTTAACGCTTTCTGTTTTACTTTGATTACTAGGCTCAGGAACATCATCGGCAGATGATTGGATATTACCTTCAGACTGATCTCCTTGCTCAAACTCTGCTATTAATTCAGCGCTTAGCACTACCTCACCTGCAGGTTTCAAAACCTTAGAGATAATTCCATCAAAAGGAGCTACAACCTCTAAGACCACTTTATCAGTTTCGATTTCTGCAATCACTTCATCTTGTTTTACGGACTCACCTTCTTTCTTAACCCAATTTGCAATGGTTCCATCTGCCACAGACTCTGGGAATGTTGGGGATTTAATTTCAATTGACATAATTATTTCTCTAAGATGTTAAAGCCTCTATAACCAAAGCTTCTTGTTGTTGATTGTGTAATTTATTTAGACCAACTGCTGGAGCAGATGATGCTTTTCTGCTAATTAATTGAATTTCAGCATTATTAATTCTATCTAATACTGTTTGCAATCTATGACGATGGCTAAACCAAGCCCCCTGATTACTTGGTTCCTCCTGGCACCAAATAAATTGCTTTGCTTTCTTATAGGACTTAATAATTTTTTCAAGTGTGTCATAAGGAAATGGGTACAGTTGCTCTATACGCAATAAGGCAGTATTTTTGATTTCGAGCTCATCTTTTTTGGATGCCAAGTCATAATATACCTTTCCAGAACACAGGATAATTCTCTCTATCAATTGAGGATGCGAATGAACATCATCAATTACATACTCGAAAGATCCATCGGTTAGATTCTCAATTGAAGAAACGCATTGAGGATTTCTTAGTAAACTTTTTGGAGAAATAATTATCAGCGGTCTCCTCATTTTTCTAATTGTTTGTAATCGAAGAAGGTGATAAATCTGTGAAGGTGTGCTTGGTACACATACCTGAATGTTTTCATTTGCACACAATTGTAAAAATCGTTCTAATCTTGCGCTGCTATGTTCTGGGCCCTGACCTTCATAACCATGAGGAAGAAGCATGACTAATCCTGAAAGCCTGTCCCATTTATGCTCAGCAGAAACAATAAATTGATCTATAACCACTTGTGCTCCGTTAACAAAATCTCCAAACTGAGCCTCCCATAGCACGAGACCAGATGGTCGAGTAGCGGAATAACCGTATTCGAAACCCAAAACTGCCTCTTCAGACAGCAAAGAGTCATAAAGATTAATTGTTGTATTTGCGTTGCTTGCAATTTCAACTAAGGGCATTGCGCCCTTTCCATTCTCTTGATTTAAAACAACTGCATGACGATGAGAAAATGTTCCTCTCCTAATATCTTGGCCAGTAAATCTAATGGGATATCCTTGATCCAATAATGTTGCATAGGCCATATTTTCAGCAAAACCCCAATTAACGGGAATTTTTCCAGCCGCCATCTTCAGCCTGTCTGCAAAGATTTTATCTACCTGTCTTTGAAGCAAGAAGTCCTTGGGCGGGGTAAAAGCTATTTTAGCAAGCTCAGAAAATCTATCTTTATTAAATGCTGATTCTATCTCTTCATCCCCCCTTTGATTAATGTATGGGGTCCAATCAAACCACATAGATTCGTTAGGTTGTGTTGCCAAATTGTGAGCAACTGACTCTCCTTTCTCTATTGTGGATCTATATTTTTTTTCCATATCATCGCACTCAGATTGAGTGGTTACTCCAGCTAAAATAAGCTGTTCTTGATACAAGGTTTTAACAGATGGGTGATTAGAGATCTTTTGATACATCATGGGTTGAGTTGATGATGGTTCGTCTGCTTCATTGTGACCTCTCCTTCTATAGCAAAAGAGATCTAAAACAATATCTTTTTTAAAGTTATGCCTATATTCACATGCTAGTTTCGCTGCAAATACAACCATTTCTGGATCATCTCCATTAACATGAAGGATCGGAGCCTCAACCATTTTAGCTACATCAGTAGCATATTGAGTTGATCTGGAATCCTCTGCATTAGATGTAGTAAATCCTATTTGATTATTTACTATTAAGTGTATTGTTCCCCCGACTCCATAGCCTCTGGTTTGTGACATTTGAAGTGTCTCCATTACAACTCCTTGGCCAGAAAATGAAGCATCCCCGTGGATTAAAATAGGAACAACAAGTTCTTTGTCTTTATCATTTAAACGATCTTGTCTTCCTCTCACCGAGCCAAGAACTACTGGATCGACAATCTCAAGATGAGAAGGATTATTTGCTAAAGAAACATGCACTTCTCCATTAGGAGTTAATATATTGGATGAAAAACCTAAATGATATTTCACATCTCCTGAGCTTGCTCCCTCTAGTTCAAAATTTTCTTCAAACTCTGTAAATAATTCTTTTGGAGATTTTCCTAAAACATTAACCAATAAGTTCAATCGCCCTCTATGGGCCATGCCAAAGCAAATTTGTTCCGCACCAAATATTCCGCAATTTTGTATTAAGCTATCGACCATAGGAATAAGGGATTCAGCTCCGTCAATCCCAAACCTTTTCATTCCTGGGTATCTGGATGCTAAAAATTTAGCCAGACCTTCAGCTGAACTTAAGCGTTTTAAAATATATTTTTGTTCGTCTTTATCAAAATTTAATTTTCCTAAATTTGGCTCCAATCTCTTTTGGAACCATGTTCTTTCAGATAATGAAGAAATATAGTTGTATTCAATTCCCAAAGTACCGCAATATATCGACTCCAAGGATTGAATAATTTCAGATAAAGTCGCTGAATTTTTGCCAATCTTCAAAGTATCGGTATCAAAAAATTCAGATAGATTTGAATTATCCAAGCCGTAAAAATTAACGTCTAAATCATCACAATGGTGAGCTTTCATTAATCCTAATGGATCTAGATTTGCTTTTTGATGTCCTCTATTTCTATAAGCTTGAATCAATTGAGTAACTCTAACTTGCTTAGGATTAGCCTTAATATTAGTTGGGACAGATTGAATAGGGGGATTAACTTCATCCTCTTTAAACCTTTCAATAATTTCTTTATGCGAAATATCTTGTTGCACTCCATTAATGCTAGGCAATGATTCAAAGTATATTTTCCAATCATCAGGAACTGATCCAGGATTTTCTAAATATGACTCATATAAAGATTCCAAGTAAGAACTCTGGGCACCTGCTGCATGAGAAGAGGACCAAAATGTCTCCATATTATTCATTTTATAGCTCCACTCATTCCATCTGATGCAATAATATTTTCCTTTTTGTTCCCAGATAGAAGCATGGATTTTATTTCACCAATTGCTCTATTCGGATTTAAATCTTTTGGACAAACATTTACACAATTCATAATTCCATGGCACCTGTAAACGCTAAATGGATCAGATAATCCCTCCAATCTTTCAGCTGTTTTGGTGTCTCTTGAATCAGCGATAAATCTATAAGCCTGCAACAAAGCAGCGGGACCAACAAATTTATCTGGATTCCACCAAAAGGATGGGCAGCTTGTTGAACAACAAGCGCATAAAATACACTCATATAAACCATCAAGTTTATCTCTGTCCTCAGGTGACTGTAATCTTTCTTGAGCAAGAGGCTCGGTCTCATTTTGAAGGTAAGGTTTAATCTTATCGTATTGAGCATAGAACTCTGTCATGTCGACGACCAAATCACGAATGACAGGCAAACCAGGCAATGGCCTGAGTTCAATTTTATTATTTTTGATTGCTGCAGAAATTGGAGTTATGCAAGCAAGTCCATTCTTTCCATTGATATTCATCCCATCAGAGCCGCATACTCCTTCTCTACAAGATCTCCTATAAGAAATTGTTGAATCTTGCTCCTTAAGAATATTTAATAATTCAAGCAGCATAATATCCTTCTCAGGTTTTTGAATCGAGTATTTTTGGGTATAGGGGAACTTATCTGTTTCTGGGTTATATCTATAAATATTTACGTCAATCATTTTTTAATCTCAAATAAAAATTAATACGTTCTTACCTTTGGTTCAAAAGTTTCCACTTGGGCTGGTTCAAAATTGACAGCTCTTTTGCTTACAGTTTTTTTGATCGGATCATACAAAGAATGGCATAACCAATTCTCATCATCACGCTCCTTAAAATCGTCTCGTGCATGTGCGCCTCTGCTTTCAGTTCTTTTGAATGAAGCAATTGCTGTTGCCTCAGCAACTTCAAATAAATTTTGCAGCTCTAAAGCCTCTACCCTACTAGTGTTAAAAGCCATGCTCTTATCTTTTAGGTGAAGATTGGAAACCATTTCACGAATATCGCTTAGAGCAGAAACACCTTTTTCCATGTAATCGCCTCTTCTAAAAACACCAAAATAGTTCTGCATAACAGATTGAAGTTCTCTCTTAACCTCGGCAACTTCAAAGCCCTCGCTTGATGAATTAATTTGATTAAGACTATCAAGCGCTTGATCAATATCATCGCCATCTGCATCAGCAACTCCACCGCCTGTCTTTAATGCTTCTTGAATATAAATACCAGCCGCTCTTCCAAAAACTACTAGATCAAGAAGGGAATTACCTCCTAATCGATTAGCACCATGAACTGAAACACATGCAGCCTCACCAACTGAAAAAAGGCCAGATATAATTTCATCTACACCATTAGATTGAGTATAAGCTTGCCCATGAATATTGGTTGGTGTGCCTCCCATCATATAATGACATGTAGGTACAACCGGGATAGGGTTATATATTGGATCTACTCCCGCAAAGGTTCTGGAAAGTTCACATATTCCTGGAAGTTTTGCATTCAATACATCTGCACCTAGATGATCTAGTTTTAAAAACACATGATCTTTATTTTCACCACACCCTCGACCCTCTAAAATTTCCAATACCATCGATCTTGCAACGACATCTCTTCCAGCAAGATCTTTTGCGTTAGGAGCATATCTTTCCATAAATCTCTCACCCTCAGCATTGATTAGATAGCCTCCTTCCCCTCTACAGCCCTCGGTAACTAAAGAACCTGCTCCATATATTCCAGTTGGGTGAAACTGCCACATTTCCATATCTTGAGCAGGAAATCCTGCTCTTAAAGCCATGCCCAAGCCATCACCAGTATTAATAAGAGCATTTGTAGTTGAAGAATATATCCTTCCAGCACCACCAGTTGCCATAACTGTTGCTTGTGATTTTAAATATGCAACTTCACCAGACTCAATTGAAAAAGCAATAACACCGGTAACTTCCTTGGACTGATTGAGAACCAAATCTACTGCAAACCACTCGTTCAGAAAATTAGAGCCTTCCTTGATATTGTTCTGATATAGAGTATGAAGAAGAGCATGCCCTGTTCTATCAGCAGCAGCACATGTTCTAGCTGCTTGGCCACCTTTACCAAAGTCTTTTGACTGGCCGCCAAAAGGACGTTGATATATACGTCCATTCTCAAATCTAGAAAAAGGCAATCCCATATGCTCAAGTTCGAATACTGCCTTAGGCCCCTCTGAGCACATATACTCAATTGCATCTTGATCTCCAATGTAATCAGATCCTTTCACTGTGTCATACATATGCCAACGCCAATCATCATTGGGATCTGCGCTTGCAATTGCACAAGTAATTCCTCCTTGAGCTGATACAGTGTGAGATCTAGTAGGAAAAACTTTAGAAACAACTGCCGTCTTTAATCCCGACTTAGCAAGTTCAAGAGAAGTTCTCATGCCCGAGCCTCCCCCGCCAACAATCAGAGCATCAAATTCTAATATTTTAATATTTGATGAGTTGTAGTTATCCATATTATGACCAGATTATTAAAAGATAAAAAATAACAAGAAAAAGGCCAAGAAAAATAAAAAAGAATTCATAACTTTTTCTAAAAAAATCAGCATGAGATGAAAGCAATGGAGAAATGAAACCTAAAGTCCTTTTAGTTAGGTAGTCAGTACCTATGGTCCATAAACCTGCAAATGCATGAAGACAAGCTAAAATAATAAAAAGACTTAATGACAGTTTAAATGTAAGACTTTCTGATATAAATTGAAAACTGAATCTATCAGTAAATACAATTAATCCTATATATCCAAGAAATAACAAAAAATAGATTGCTGAATATCTCTGTAAATACCAAATCAATTTGCCTAATTTCATATGAGCATCCATATTGTTAAAAAAGCGTTCATAGTAAATATAATCAATGCGATGATTGCTGATATGTTTGATGCTGATAAAGTCTCGCTAACTAAATGGAAATCCATAAGCATATGACGTATTCCTGCTATGACATGATACTCAAAAATCAATATATTAAAAAGGACAAATGTTCTTAAATAAATAGAAGCATTATATGAATCCATAAATAAAGTATATGAAGATGGGCTATCTAAAAGAATATTCAGAATATATGCAGAAACAGGAAGAACCATAAAAAAGATAAGCATTCCTGAAGTTCTGTGTGATATAGATAATAATGCTGATAAGGGAAGTTGGATTTTAAATAGATTAATATAAACTGGTTTTATAGACATTTGTTGCTTTTGTGGCTCTTTACAGTCTAAATTATACGGAATTTAAGTAAGAAAATCTTACTTTTTTGATTTTTTAACGTGCTTAATCAGTCTTTTTTTCTTCTTGATTTGTCTGGTAGACAGCTCATTTTTTTTTCCATCAAAGGGATTGTCTCCTTTTTTGAAAATAATACTTAGCTCAACACCATGTAAGTTTAATTCTTCTCTAAAGGAATTAATTAGATAACGTTTATAATTCGAGGGGATTTTGCTTGAAAAATTTGAATGTATTATAAATTTTGTTGGATGAATGCCTCCAAAATGCACATATCTCATTTTGATTTGTCTACCAGAAATACTTGGTGTATTGGTTGAGTTAGTAAACTTTAAAAGCAGCTTATTCAACTTACCAGTTGGAAACTTAGTTTTAGCTAATTTATTTACCTTAGCAAGAGTATTAAAAAGTTTTTTAAATCCACGCTTTTGCAGTGCTGAAATTTCAACTAGGATTAAGTCATTCAAAGAAGAATTTTGAAATTTTTTAGTTTGCTTGAGATCAGATAAGCTGCTCACGGAAAGCTCATCAATTTTGTTTAAAGCAACAATAACTGGCTTTCCATGCCCTCTTATCAAATTTAAGATCCGAAGATCCTGATCCACTATTCCGTCTGAAGAATCAATCAGCATTAAAACAATATCTGATTCATCGACGGCATGCATGGCTCTGACATATGAAAAATATTCAACTGCATGACTTTGTTTATATTTCCTTCTAATACCAGCAGTATCAATAAATATAAAATCTTTGTCATTAAATACAAAAGGCACATGAATAGAATCTATAGTTGTTCCAGGCACATCGGAAACAATTAAACGATCCTGTTTTGTGAATTGATTGATAAATGTAGATTTGCCTGCATTTGGTCTCCCCATCACAGCAATTTTTGTTCCTTGAGGGCCTTGAATATTGCTTGTATTGGTATCAAAAAACTGATCGGAAATATAAGTTTGTAATTCTTTAATCCCTTGAGAATGCTCTGCACTGATTTCAAGAATGTCTACAGAACCAAGCTTTATAAGATCTTCTTTAGCACTTGATCTTTTTTTAATGTCTATCTTATTTAAAACAACAAAGAATTTTTTATTCATTCTTCTTATTGATTGGAAGAGGTCTATATCATCTGCTGTTAAATCTTCTGAAACATCAATCAGCAATAAAATAAGATTTGAATCTTCAGCAGCTATTAGAGCCTGCTCAGTAATTGCTGCACTAAATTCTGTAATCTCAGAACCAACTCCTCCAGTATCAATTATTAAATATTGCTGATCTTTGATGGAAACATACCCGAAATTCCTATCTTTTGTAAGCCCAGAAAAATCAGAAACGATTGCATTTCTAGTTTTGGTAAGCTTATTGAATAAAGAGGACTTCCCTACGTTAGGCCGACCAAGAATTGCGATTGAATTTAACATTATGGAATGGCATCTTAGAGCTTAATTGCAATTATATTAGATTCTTGATCAACGACATATACAAGATCTCTAAAAGTTACAATGCTGATAATTGGCTTTCTAGAAACTCTCTTCCTGCCTAGAGTCAATCCTGTTAATGGATTAACAGAATGGATATACCCTTCAAAATCACCAACAAGCATTAAATTTTTGTACATAACGCCATTAGAAAGCTGTCTTCGCAAGTAATCTTTAGAAGTCCACGATGCATCTAAATTAACAAGAGAAAATGACAGAATTGAGCCATCATCCTGTATGACCATAATCATATTGTTATTTACTACAGGTGAATGAAATGATGAAGATTTACTATTCCAGACTGGCCTCTTTTGAGAAATATCAAAAGCAGTTAAGTTGCCTTGGTAATTAGCAGCAAACAATAATTGCTTTGTTACCACAGGCGCAGAGTCTGCATCTATAAGATTTTCAAGCTCGGATGATCCCTCAACAAATGAAATAGGCTGATCCCAAAGAAATAATCCTGTCTCCAGCTGAAATGCTCCCAACCGTCCATTGTCAAAGCCTGCATAAATAATACCATCCTCAATAATAGGTTCTCCTGTGCCCCTGATTGTTAAAGCAGGCAGCTGAGATCTATATATCCATTTTTGTTCACCAGAGTTAGAGTCTAGAGCAATTAATTCACCAACAGAATTTTTGGTTATAATTAAAGATGCTGTAACCTTTACGTTTGATAAAACTTCGCCCCCAACATTCTTTTCCCAAATAATTTCTTGTGTATCAGAATCAATAGCAATTACAAAACCATTTACATCGGAAACTATTAACTTTCCAAAACCTGCAGCAATCCCTGAAGATAATTGACGGCCTAAAGCCATCTTCCAATTTTCTTTTCCGGATTTAGGATTTAAAGAAACAATATTACCCTCTGGGTCGGCAACTAACATATTTCCAGAATAGAAAGAGGGTTTAAAAGAAGCTAAACTACTTTCTCCCTTAAGGGATCTTTTCCATACAACTGAAATAGGAAATTTATTTTGAATAGATTGCAGGGCAACTGGCTCTAGATTATCAACATCCTCATCAGACCAAAAAGCCAGCGTGGAGCACGAAGAAATAAATATCAAACAAATGCTTGTTAGTAAATTTTTTATCATTATTAGAGTTATTTCTTAAGTTTACTTATCTTCATCTTCAGAATAGATTTCTCAGACTCATTTTGTGAATTCTGAAGAGCCAATGAATATTGGTCCAGAGCCAAGCTATTTTTATTTAAGCCAGTCAAAGCATCTCCTTTCACTTCAAAAATCAAAGAATGTTCAGCATTTGTATTGAATGACTCTAAGACTTGCAAGGCATTAGAATAATTATTTTTACTTAACTCAATTCTTGCAATATTTATTCTCGCAACTGAATTTAGCATTTTATTTCCAAAAGGGCCTGAAGAAGCCTTCAAAAGTTCATTAAAATCTTCTAACGCAGCATCAAGCTGCTCCTTTTTAGCTAGAGAAGAGCCTCGAATCATTCTTGCAAGCTGAGCATAGCCAGTTTTGGTATATTTTTTTTGCAATTGATTGAAATGTTCATTGCTTTCTGCTGCAACCGAGGCTTCAGTGGTAAAAGCAGAAAACCAATCATCATAGATCTGAGCTGCTTTTGAATTTTGTGAAGAGGCGTATGATTTATAACTTAATGAAGAAATTAATGTTATTGACACAATTAATAATATCACCAAGAAAGTATTCTTATTATCTTTAAAAAAATTTACAAGTGCTGAAAATCTTTCCTCATCTGTAACGTATTCTGCCATGATCTCTCCTAAAGATTAGTATATTTTTCTATGACTTCATTTAAGCTGAGAAGTTCTTGCTCGCCCTTCTCAGAAAGGCTTTTCCATATTACTTGATCATTTTTAAGCTCTTCTTCTCCTATAATAATTGCATAACTACAATTATTCTTATTAGCTCTTCTTAGCTGGGATTTTAAACTTCCCTCACTTAAAAATGCATCAAGAACAATACTATTATTAGCACTTCTTAAATCATCGGCTATTTTATATGTTTTTTTATCAATCTGCTCTCCAACAATAATAAATCCAACTTTCAATGGTTGTTTTATGTTCTCAATGTTGAGTAGCTCAATTATTCTTTCAACCCCTATAGCAAAGCCTATTGCATGCATATCTTTTCCGCCAAGTTGTTTTGAAAGATTGTCGTATCTTCCTCCTCCAAGGAAAGCATCTTGCGCTCCAAGTTCTTCAGAAACAGTTTCAAATACAATCCCTGTGTAATAATCCAATCCTCTCACCAATGATTGATCAATTTGAATATCGCAATGATCGCTATAGGCATCCACAAGAGTGTGTAAAAAATTCTTAGATGCATCTGAAAGAAAATCTTGAAATTTAGGTGCTTCTATAAGCAATGCTTGAGTAGACTTTTCTTTGGAGTCCAAAATCCTTAGAGGATTAGATTTTAATCTTGCTTGATCTTTTTCATGTAATTCGTTTATATGTGGTTCGAGAAAGCTGACCAGTGATTTACAAAAATTCTCCTTGGCAAGCTCATCACCTAGGTGATTTATTTTGATTTTATAGTCTGAAATACCGATTAATTCATTGATCTGCAAAACCATGCTAATCAACTCATATTCTGAAAGTCCTTCTTCAAATCCAAGATACTCAACTCCCACTTGATGAAACTGCCTGAATCTTCCTTTTTGTGGTCTTTCGTATCTAAACATCGGGCCTTGATACCAAAACTTATGTTTTTCCTGTTCTTGTTTTTTTTGAATAATTGCTCTAATAACACTCGCTGAAGCCTCCGGCCTCAGGCTAATACTTTCTTCATTACGATCTAAAAATGAATAGAGCTCTTTATTAACAATGTCAGATGCATTCCCTACAGATCTTGAAAAAAGTTCTGTGGACTCTAGTATTGGAGTACGAATTTCATGTAAATCAAAAGAATGAAAAATTTTAGAGAGTTTTGATTCGAATATATGCCATCTCACTAAATCCTCAGGAAATAGATCGGGCATACCTCTTAATGATTGAATCTTCACTTTTTTAACCTTTTGCAATTATGTCTAAAGAATTTCTCTTTTCGATTTCTTCTTTTACTTGCTCTTCTATTGTATCAACAAGTTTCTCATTAGAGACTTTTTTTGAAGCGGCACCATTGACATACAACAAGTTACTTGGACCGCCCGTTAGTCCAATATTAGCTGCCTTGGACTCACCTGGGCCATTAACATAGCAACCAATTATTGCCACTTCTAAATCCTCAGTAATGCCTTCAAATCGTGTTTCAAGCTCATTAACTACCTCTATAACATTAAAATTTTGTCTAGAGCAGCTAGGACATGCAACTATTCTAATCCCTCGACTTCTTAAATTTAGGCTTTTTAAAATATCCCAGCCAATCTTCACTTCATCTACCGGATCTGAAGCAAGCGAAACCCTAATCGTGTCACCTATGCCTTCAGATAAAAGAATGCCTAGACCAATAGATGACTTAACTGAACCAGCCCTATAACTTCCAGACTCTGTTATACCCAAATGCAACGGCTGATCAAGTAATTTAGAAAACTTTCTATAGCTATCAACGGTCATTTGAATATTTGAGGCCTTTAGACTTAATTTAAAATTTGAGAAGTTGTATCTATCTAAAATATCTACATGCCTCAACGCTGATTCAACCAATGCATCTGAATTAGGCTCACCATATTTTTTTTGTAAATCTTTTTCTAAAGATCCAGCATTAACACCGATTCTTATAGGAATATTATTATCTTTTGCAGACTGAATGATTTCTTGAACTTTATTTTCCTTGCCAATATTTCCAGGATTTATCCTAAGGCAATCAGCTGAGTTAGCTACCAGTAAAGCAATCTTATAATCGAAATGGATATCTGCAACGAGTGGAACTGAAACTGAATTTTTTATTTCTTTAAATGCCTTAGCGCAATCCTTATCTGGAACAGAAACTCTTACAATGTCTGCACCAGCCACCACCAAGTCTTTAATCTGATTAATTGTAGCTTGAACATCTGTTGTATTTGTATTTGTCATTGATTGAATAGAGATTGGATGATCCCCGCCAACGCCAATATTTCCAACAAATATAGGTTTTGTTTTTTTTCTTTTTATCCAAGAATTGTTCATGCTTCTAGTTCCGATGAATCAACATTAACATCAAGTTGAATGGAATCAAGTCTATCTTGTATAAAAAAATTATTGATTTGGTTATGCAGTTCATTAATATCTTTATTAAAGTTTTTTTAAATTTCTATCTTAAAATCGTCTACGTTGCCAAGAGTTTCGTTTAATGGAAACTCTGACACTTAGCTAAAATTATTCTCGCCTTGAAAAATAAAAATTAGTGAAATTAAAAAAACAAGAAATATAATAAAAATATAAATAATATTTTTCTTTAAAAATAATTTGTTAGATGAATCAGATTCAAGATTTCTCTCTGCTTTAGCAACTACTTTAGCATTATAAATATCAAAAAAACTTACCTCTAAATTAAGGAATTTTGAATATTTTTTAAAATATTGAAGAGCGAAAATTCTGGCTGGAAAAATTCCATAATCGCCTGACTCAATGCCTTTAATATATTCAATATTAATTAAAATTTGACTAGCGACCTCTTCTTCAGTCATAGAGCGAAGGATGCGAGCATTTCTAAAAGCTTTACCAACCTTTGCTGTATGTGCAGATTTAAGCATTTTAAGTATTGATTAAGTTAATGGAATTGTTTTTATTTTTTCCTTTTACACTTTTAGTGAGCTTGCCAACAAGCTGTCCACATGCTCCATCAATTGCATCTCCTCTTGAGATTCTAAGAGTGGTTATAAATCCCTTTTTGATCAAAAAATCTTTAAATTTATAAATAGCACTCTCTTGAGATCGAATATAATCACAGCCCTCAAAGGGATTAAAGGGTATAAGATTTATTTTGCAGGATAATCCATCTAGAATCTTCCCTAAATCTTTTGCATGATCCAATGAATCATTTACACCATCTATTAAAATATATTCAATTGTTATTGTTTTACGTTTACTCTGCGTTTTTAGGTAGTTTTTACAAGCATCTAAGAGTTCTTCTAGTGGATATTTTTTATTAATTGGAACTATTTCATCTCTTAAAATATTGTTCGGAGCATGCAAAGATATCGCCAATGAAACATCAGTCTTATTAGCAAGCTTATTAATTTCTGGCACTATCCCTGAAGTGCTAAGTGTAATCCTTCTTTTAGAAAGTCCATATGCATTTTGATGCTGCATTAAATCAATAGAACTCATCACTGGTTCAACATTGAGTAGAGGCTCGCCCATTCCCATAAATACAACATTTGATATTGGTGGGCTAGATTCATCATGGAAATTAGCTAGCCATAACTGACCTATAATTTCTGCATCTGATAAATTTCTATCAAAACCTTGTGCGCCCGTTGCACAGAAAGTACATTGCAATGCGCATCCTGCTTGCGAAGATATACAAAGAGTCAGCCTTTTTTTTTCTGGGATCTTAACCATTTCAATCATTGAGCCAGAATCTAGTTTAATTAAATATTTCTTTGTTCCCTCCGGAGATAGAAAACACTCCTCTACTGAAGGAGGTTTTACTTCAGCAATTTCAGAGAGCTGATTTCTTAATGCAAGACTAAAATCAGTCATGTTCATAAAATCAATAACTCCACGTTGGTGAATCCATTTCATCAATTGAGAGGCTCTAAAATTTGGTTGCTCTATTGATTGGAAAAAATTTACCAGTGATTCATATGAGAATCCTAGTAAATTTATCTTTTCTTTATGCACTCAATTAAAAGATTTCATTATCATCAAAAAAATAGGAAATTTCTCTTGTCGCACTATCAGTTGAGTCAGATCCATGAACAGCATTTGCGTCTATTGTCTGCGCAAAGTCTGCTCTTATGGTACCAGGCTCTGCTTCACTTGGATTAGTGGCACCCATAAGTTCCCTATTTTTTAAAACAGCATTATCTCCCTCCAACACTTGTACGAATACTGGAGCAGATGTCATATATTCAACAAGGTTTGGGAAAAAGGATCTTCCCTCATGCTCTGCATAAAAACCTGCAGCCTGAGCTTCATCCATATGTATCAATTTACCAGCAACCACTTTAAGACCATTTTCTTCAAAGCGATCTATTATTTTCCCAATAATATTTCTAGATGTTGCATCAGGTTTAATTATTGAAAGTGTGCGTTGTATAGTCATAAGGTTACTCCTAAATTTGCGACATTATAGGTGAGTTAATCCAATTCATCCATCCATGCCATTTGGATTGCTTCAAGAATTTTTTCATTTGACTTACTAGGATCTCCCACAAAATTTTCTAAATTAGATATTTTGTTGTGCAAATCTGGGAAACTTATCCATTGCGGATTAATTTCAGGGAAGCTTTCATAAAGCTCTATGGCAATTTCTTGTATATCAGACCAATCTATTTTCATTAGTGATCCTCTGAAACCTGGTTAATAGTATATTTTGGTATCTTGATGACCGTTAATTCATCCTCAGGATATACCTGACAACCTAATCTTGACCTAGCCTCGAGACCCCACGCTTTGTCAAGAAGATCTTCTTCATCATCTGAAGCATCTTCAAGGTTAGCAAAACCTTCTTTAACAATAATGTGACAAGTTGTGCATGCGCATGACATTTCACAAGCATGCTCTATACGTATTTTATTTCTGAGACATGCCTCTAAAATACTCTCGCCATCTAGGGCATCTATAATAACCCCCTCAGGACAAAGCTCTTCGTGAGGTAAAATTTTTATTTTTTTTTTACTTCAGATTTTTTAATGAGATCAGTTTCACTAGAATCAATTGTGAAGCTTTCTCCACAGCCACAGACTGCAGTTGCATTTGGATTGTGAAATTGAATACCCTTATTGAACCCGTCATCTGTATAGTCAACCATACTACCTTTGAGGAATTCAAAACTCTTTGAATCAACTAAAAATGTACAATCATCTTGCTTAATAACAGTGTCATCATCATTTTGGCATTCTTCATATCCAAAAAAGTATTCATAACCTGAACAACCGGCTTTTTTAACGCCAATCCTTATTGAATTTTTAGTAATTTCTTTTTCAAGCATGCTTGAAAAATGAGAAATTGCTTTATCAGAAAATTGCAGTTGTTCTGGTTTAAATTTTTCCATTTGACATTATTGCTTCTGCTCAAAATCATCAATCGCTTGCTGAATTGAATCTTCTGCCAAGACCGAGCAATGAATTTTTATAGGTGGCAACTCTAGAGCTTCTGCAATTTCAACATTTTTAATTTGTCGTGCTTCCTCCAATGTTTTACCAACAAGCATATCTACTAATTCACTAGAAGATGCAATTGCTGACCCACATCCATATGTCTTAAATTTGACATCCTTGATAACATGCGTATTCCCTTTTGATTCGCATTTGATTTGTAATTTCATTACATCTCCACATGTAGGAGCACCCACCATTCCAGTGCCAATATTCGCTTCTTTTGGATCAAACCTACCTACATTGAATTTTTCAGGTTCATTTAGGGTATTTTCGAATTTTTCAATTACTTTTTTACTATATGCCATAAATACCTCCCAATACTTAATGCGTTTGCCATTCTACTGAGTCAATATCAATGCCATCGAGGTACATCTCCCATAAGGGTGATAGCTCTCTTAGCCTTTCAACTGCGTGGTTAATTAGAGTAAGCGTATAATCCAACTCCTCTTCAGTAGTAAATCTTCCAAAGGAAAATCTGATTGAACTAGAAGCCAGCTCATCTTTTCTTCCAAGAGCTCTTAATACATATGATGGTTCTAAACTTGCTGATGTGCAAGCCGAACCAGAAGATACAGCTATATCTTTAAGAGCCATGATTAATGATTCGCCCTCTACATATGCAAAACTAATGTTAAGAATATTGCTTACTTTGTTAGTAAAGTCTCCATTAACATAAATTTCTTTGATTTTTGAAACAGACTCATAAAATCTATCATGCATGGATTGTATTCTTGCTTTATCTGAATGCATTTCTTCCTTCGCTAGTTTAAAAGCCTCACCCATTCCAACAATTTGGTGAGTTGGAAGCGTGCCTGATCTCATGCCTCTTTCATGACCGCCTCCATGGATTTGAGCCTCAATCCTAACACGAGGTTTTCTTCTAACAAACAATGCACCAATACCTTTGGGCCCATATGTTTTATGAGCAGAAAATGACATTAGATCAACCGGAAGATTGCCTAAATCAATATCTACTTTTCCTGTACTTTGGGCAGCGTCAACATGAAAAAATATGCCGTTTTTACGAGCGACCTTTCCAATTCCATCAAGATCGTTAATAGTTCCTAATTCATTATTAATATGCATAATAGAAACTAGGATCGTATCTTCCCTTATTGCATCTGATACTGCCTCAGGAGCAATTAGTCCTCCTTCATTTGGCTCTAAGTAGGTAATCTCAAAACCGTCCCTTTCAAGTTGTCTACATGGATCTAAAACAGCCTTATGTTCTATTTTTGAGGTAATGATATGTTTTCCATTATCTTTATAAAAATTTGCAATTCCCTTAATCGCAAGATTATCGGCTTCAGTAGCACCTGAAGTCCATACAATCTCTCTAGGATCACAATTAACTAAATTTGCAACATGAGATCTTGCTTCTTCTACTGCTTCTTCAGCTTTCCAACCAAATTTATGAGATCGCGAGGCTGGATTCCCAAAATTTCCATCCAATGTTAAGTGATCAGAAATTTTTTTTGCAACCCTTGGATCTACTGGTGTGGTAGATGCATAATCCATGTAAATAGGTAATTTTATTTCATTGCTCATTTTTGAATTTCCTTAACAACTATTTGAGGACTGTTTTGCTTATCTGCAAGGTCTGAAATGAAAATATCGCTTAAAAATTGATCTACAACATTATTCAGATCATCCCAGAGCTTGTGTGAATTGCATTTTTGCCCTAAGTGACATGAAGAAGTACCTGCGCAGTTAGTAGCATCAAGGTTCTCCTCAACAGCCTCCATAATTGATTTAATACTTATATCATTGGGTTGTGATGCGTAAATATAGCCACCATTTCTGCCTCTAATACTCTTAACGATCCCTGCAATACGCAATTTTCTGAATAATTGTTCAAGATAAGTTAAATCAATACCTTGCCTTGAAGCTATATCACGTAATGCAACAGGGTTATTGTGACCAGAAAAATTTTTCAGGTCAGCAAGAGCATTAACAGCATAATGGCTTTTAGTGGTAAAATTCATGCAGGTATTATCAATACCTGACTAAATTAGTCAAGTTTTATTTTCATTCCCAGTCTCTCGCCTACCTCTCCATATGTTTCTATAACATTTCCTAGGTCTTGGCGAAACCGATCTTTATCCATTTTTGTTAATGTATCTTTATCCCAAAGTCTACAACCATCAGGTGTAAATTCATCAGCAAGAAGCATCTTGCCATTAAATTTCCCAAACTCTAATTTGTAATCTACTAAAATGAGGTTAGCTTGCATGAAAAAATCAACCAAAATATCATTAATTTTAAGGGTTAAATCTCTCATAGCATCTGCATCCTCTTGAGTCGCCCAACCAAAAGATTCAATATGGTGATCGTTAATTAATGGGTCTCCCAATTCATCATCTTTAAGGAAAAACTCAAATAATGGTGGATCTAAAATCAAACCATCCTCAATCCCCAATCTTTTACAAAGTGAGCCTGTTGCCCTATTTCTAACAACGCACTCAATAGGAAACATATCTAGCTTATAAACTAAAGATTCATGATTAGAAAGCAATTTTATAAAGTGAGTCTCTATGCCTTTTGAAGCCAAAAACTCCATAACAAAGGCATTGAATTGATTGTTAACCTTACCTTTATTATCTAAGGCTTCTATTTTTTTTCCATCAAAAGCAGAAGTATCATCTCTGAACTCCATTATTAGCTGATCAGGTTCATTGGTAGTAAACAAAGATTTAGCTTTTCCAGTGGTGATTTGAGATATTTTTTCCATAATTTCTTAACTTAATACTTCATTAATCTTAGATATCAGCGCTTCAGCATCATCGCTACTTCCCTCAAGAGATTCAACATAGATGTTTGTCTTATCATTTTCAGATTTTAATATTATTTTAAATTCTGCAGCCTCTCCAAGCAAAAGTGCCCCATCGTCTTGGTTATCATTAAAATTTAAAAATGAAAACCAGCCCTTCTTTTCTGATTCAACAGAATAACTCACCAAAAAAATTCCATTATTTCTATCAATATCATTGGAGGTTATATTGCCAGCAGTTAAGGCCCTGCTAATTGCAGACCATGCTCTATCAAAACCAAGGTTTAACTCGATAATAGTTCTATCATTTAAATTAAAAATCTTTGCTTTCTTTCTATCATTTAAGTTTTGTGCAGCTAATGATGTACCAGAGAAAGAAGATGCAGAGCTTGCAAAAAATTCTACTATTTTACTGAGTTCTTTTTGAATGAATTCAGGTTCGCTGGCATTTGAAGAATTAGGGTCAGTAAAATATGTTGACAGAAAAATTTCAGTTGAAGATTCTTTGATGCCATGTTCAATTGTTATTCTGAAATTCAGAGAATCAGAATATTTAATTAGCATGATGCCTGCATCTGGGTCACTCTCTATTATTGGCATAGACGAAGCTTCAAAATAACTCTTTGTAATTGGCCATGATGTTGAAGGAAGGCTCTCAACATACACCCACATCAATTCACCAAGACGTCTTAACTGGACCTCATTAGAACCGCCAGAAGAAAATATTTGCCTTGGCGCAGGAATGTCCTGAATGTCAGCTAATGGTATGCCCTGACTAATAGGCGGGTAATGATCTTCTTTTTGAATGGTTAGATCTGATGATGGTAAATTTAAATCAGAAGCAAGCTCCTCTTCAAAGAATTTATTTTTTGTTTCCGGAAAGAGACCTTCTGGACCAGAAATATATGAGCATGAAGCCATACAACTCAGAGTGAGTACAAAAAGATAGTTTTTAGAATATTTCATATTAATTTTAATTTTATCATCTCCTCTAAAGTTTGTTCATGATATGTGTTGTTAAAAGATACCAATGGGAGCCTGATACCAGAGTTAATTTTACCCATCTTATGCAAAACCCACTTCACGGGTATTGGATTGGACTCAATAAATAAAAGTTTATATAAACTCTTGAAATTTGAGTCTAATTTTTCTGCATCATTGAATTGCTTACCTAGATTAAGAGAGCAAATATTAGCAATATGCTGAGGAATAATATTAGCAGCTACAGAAATAACTCCATTACCTCCATTTGCCATAAATGAATTAAAAGTAGGATCATCGCCTGAGAAAACTGAAAAGCTTTTTTTATCACTTATATTCTGAGATATTGATAAAAGTTCAGCCAATCTTTTTGAATCATCTAGAGCCTCCTTTATTCCAATAATATTAGGATGATTGGAAAGTTTTATTACAGTATCAGGTTTTAAATCAGATGCTGTTCGAGACGGTACATTGTAGAGAATTTGAGGGATATCAACCGCATCTGCTATCTTAGTAAAATGCTTTAACAGACCCTCTTGATTTGGTTTATTGTAATAAGGTGTGACTATGAGAGCATAATCTGCTCCAATTGAAGCAGCCGATTGTGTTAGATCTATGGCTTCTTGAGTTGAATTTGCTCCTGTTCCAGCAATAACTGGAATTCTTCCCTTTGCAAAACTAATAGTTTTTTTAATAATTTCTATATGTTCAGAAACACTTACCGTCGCCGACTCTCCAGTCGTCCCAACAGATACCAATCCATTAGTTCCAGATTCAATATGCCACTCAATGAGAGCCTCAAGAGCTTGAAAATCCAAACTTCCATCTGATTCCATTGGGGTTACTAGAGCTACAAAACTGCCTTCGAGGGGTTGCATCATTATTGTTTTCGGTAAAAAATAAAACTATACACTTTTTTTATAAAAAATGATGTTCAAAAATTTAGAAGGGGGGAAATGCCCTAAATTTAGTGCTGAGGCAACTAGCGAACAAACTATATCAAATCAAACCTACAAAGATAAAAACGTTGTAATTTATTTTTACCCTAAAGACTCAACTCCTGGCTGCACAATAGAAGGTCAGGAATTCAGAGATAATTATAAAAAGTTTAAAAAATGTAATACAGAAATTTTAGGCGTATCAAGGGAATCTATTAAGTCTCATGAAAACTTTAAATCCAAGCAAAATTTCCCCTTTGAACTTTTATCTGACCCAGATGAAAAAGTTTGCAAAGCTTTTGATGTTATGAAGATGAAATCAATGTATGGAAGACAATATATGGGTGTCGATAGAAGTACTTTTATTGTTAATGATCAAGGTAAAATTATTAAAGAGTGGAGATCAGTTAAAGTAAAGGGGCATGTACAAGAAGTACTAGAGACTGTACAGAAATTATTTAAATAATAAATATTTTTAAGCTAAGTTTTCTGGCCATGAATTCCAAATAGCTTTAATTAGCGTTGCAATGGGGATAGCAAAAAATACTCCCCAAAAGCCGAACATGCTACCAAATACAAAAACCGCGAGCATTATAATTACCGGGTGAAGCTTTACTGCATCAGAAAAAAGTATAGGTACTAACAAATAACCATCAAGTATCTGCAAAATTATATAAACTCCAAGCAAAAGCCAGAAATCAAACGTAAGTCCAAATTGAAGAAGTCCAATTGCTGCAACAGGAATGGTTACTATGAAAGCTCCTAAAAAAGGTATCAGAACAGAGAAACCAACCAGAACTGATAAAAGTGCAATATATTGCAAGCCAAAGAAAATAAAGATTGCAGCTGCAGCCAAACCAACAACTACAATTTCAATTGCCTTACCTCTTGCATAATTACTTAATTGATCATCCATCTCAACCCATACTTTTTCGAGCATGCCTCTTTCTTTAGGCAAAATAGCTAAAAAACTTGAAATAATGGATTCCCTGTCAAACAAAAAGAAAAAAACGAGAATAGGTAAAAGAATTAAATTTATTGCAACAGTAACCGTATTTTGAATTCCAGTAATTGAAGCCTTTAAAAAGTCTTGTGAGATAGATGTGATCTGCCCAGAAAGACTTTGTAAAAATGTTGCAATTTGGTCAGAGGAAATTAAATCAGGGTATTTTGAAGGAATATCTTGAACAAATATCATCAAAGAATTCACCCATTTTGGAATTTCCAGAATTAATGATTGAAGCTGCTGATAAACCAATGGGCCTAACCAAATAATCATTGCTATGCCTACCAATAAAAAGAAGCAGTATGTAAGAATTAATGAGGCTAGTTTGTTAATCCCGTATTTCTCGAAACGAGACTGCATGCCTATAAGCAAATAAGCCAAAATAAGACTTGCCAGAAAGGGTGTTAAAATACCTCCTAAAAAAAACAGAGTTAAAAAAAACCCTGTTAGCAATAATGCAAAAACAAGAGTTTCTTCATTTGAAAAAACTTTCTTTAATAGATTATTTAACTCTTCTAGCACTTTTTATATTTATATTTGTCTTAGAAATGCTATGTTAATTGAAATTACTCAATAGGTTAAGTTTAAATACAATTTAAAACATATAGATATAATGATAAATCGTACTGTTTTTCTTTTATCGCTAATAACACAGCTATTATTTGCTCAAGAAAAAGATCTAAATTTACCTAGCTTAGGAGACCGTGTCTCTGGAGTAATATCTCTTGAGCAAGAAAAAATCTTAGGTCAAGGATTTTTAGAGCAAGTTTATGCTCAAGCTCCATTGATTAATGATCCAATAATACAAGAATATACTGAATTACTTATATACAGGCTTTCTGAAACGTCCCAAGTTAAAGATAGGCAATTTACGATTATATTAATTGATGAAAAATCACTTAATGCATTTGCAGCTCCAGGTGGTGTCATTGGGGTAAATGGTGGTTTATTTTTAAATGCTGGGAATGAAGCTCAACTCGCTTCTGTATTGAGTCATGAATTGGCCCACTTAAGCCAACGTCATTTTGCTAGAAATATTCTGAGAGGAAAAGATACCAATCTAGCATCTTCCTTGGTCATGGTCTCAGCCATAGCCTTGGCCATTGTTTCAAATAATCCCACAGCTTTTATCGCAGGGCCAGCTGCTCTAGCTCAACAACAGCTCAGATATAGTCGTATTTTTGAACGAGAAGCTGATAGATATGGTTTTAATAATTTGATTGCTGCTGGATATGATCCGAAAGGGATGGGAGAGATGTTTGAAAGTATGGCAAAAACAAGAAAATTAGCAGGCGATAATCCCCCCGAATTTCTTCTGACACATCCAGTAACATCATCAAGGATAAGTGACGCATTTAATGCTGCTGAAAGAATAGAGTTCTCTGGTGGAAAAAAAAATACAGTAAATTTTGAATTTATTAAAGGAAGATTAAAAACACGATATTTTTCATCCTCACCCCAAGCCGCTTCTAGATATTTCAAAAATTTATATCTAGAAAGCCCCTCAAATGAAAATAAATACGCGTATGTAAAAGCCCTTAAATTAAATAATGAGGCAGATCTAGCAATAGATTTATTAAATGAGATGTTAGATAAATTTCCCAAGAATCTTATTTTAAATATTACAAAATCAGAGATTCTATTTCATGAGCAGCGTCTAGATGATGCACTTAAAAATATTAATAAAGTACTAAATATTTCTCCTAAAAATTATCCTGCATCTATTATCAAATCAAAAATTCTTAGTGCAAAAAAAGATACCATTCAAGCTGAGGAAATTCTAAGAGATCTTTTAATTACTAAAAATAATGACCCAAGCCTTTGGCTTCAATTATCTGAAGTGCAAAGGGCTGGAAAGAATAGAATTGGCTATCATCTAAGCAGAGGAGAATACTTGATGCTTTTAGGAGATTTTGAAAATGCTTTGAATCAATTTAGATTTGCATTAGGGCTCTCTAATAACTCGTTTCAAATTTCTGAGACGATCATGACAAAGATTAATCTTGCGCAAAAGAAACTTGGCACTAGAAGAGGTTTTTAATTGCTAACGTTCTCTTTCGGGGGAATTCTGTATCCAAGTATTCCTAAATATGCAGCAAAAGGAATTGCCAATAATGGGATCTGTGAAAAAGCTACTCCAAAAGATTTAACAAATAAGATGAAGCCACTTCCAGAAAAATCTCCCATTCTGACCAAAAATGTATCAACCATAACTGTTGATTTATATCTATCTGTTCTTTTTAAGTAGCTAAAAACAACTTCTCTAGTTGGTTTATTAACGCCATATTCAAATAGTCTTAAAATAATTGTGATGATAAAGACATAGGTAATTGATGGATAAATATAATAACCAAGAAATGCACCCATAAATAAAAATCCATAAAACATTAGAATAGTTTTTGGTCCAGCAAATCTGATAATTGCTGAAGTTAAGAAGATTTGAGTGAACAAAGTGAGGATAGTTACTGTTTGTTCAATGTTGCTGAAGAAAACAATTCTATTGCCACCATCCGAGGACCAAGAATTTACTATATCAATCGAGGTAACCCAATGAATGGTCATCATTGCAGTCCAGAGATACATATATAATCCTATAGATCTAATTTGAGAAGACGAAATAAGATTTTTTATTGCATCAAAGCTTGAGCCACCAGCTGCGCTATCAATGCCCTCCATAGATACAAATCTTTTAAGCAAAATAAGGCCTGTGATCAAAGATAACATTAAAAAAAGTATTGAAATTAATGTAAAAAAGATGATGCCAGATTCATTAAATGTTGAAGCCAATTGTTTGGAAATCTCAGAGCCAAGAAACGCTCCAAGCGAGCCACCAGCAGCAATGACTCCAAATACATTTGTTGCTCCATCTCCACGAAAGAGGTTGATAATTACCACCCAAAAAATCGAGACTACAAAAAAAGAATATACATTACACCAAATATAAAAAATTTGGCTTAACCAAACTGCGGAGGAAAGATTAAAAAATTCCCATAAAAAAATAAATGTAAATAAATTGAGAATAAAGAATGAATAACACCCCACTAATACCCCTCTTAAATTTCTTCTTGATGCAAGCCATGAATAAATTGGATTTAATAAAAGCATTACAAAAGCTCCTACTCCCAAAAGGTATGGCAGTATATCTGAATTCTGAACGGCCATTTCATTTCTAACAGGTCGTAAAATATACCAGGAGCACAAAACTAAAAAAAAGAAAATGCCAGCAAGCCCTGATTCCTTAGTAAATGATAGAGAAAGCCTCTTAAATGAGCTTTTCATGAGGTTAATTAATATAGACATTTATTAATTAAATAGTGCAATGGTGGGTCGCACAGGATTCGAACCTGTGACCAATTCGTTAAAAGCGAACTGCTCTACCAACTGAGCTAGCGACCCAAGATAGGATTCCATAAAAAAGATGTGATTATTCCATATTTTCTAATAACTGCAAGGCTAATGATGAAGCAGCATTTTCAGGAAATGTTTGAACAACAAATTGATATTTTATTTTTGCAGCACTGGGTTCACCTGACATCATAAAAATATCACCAATTTTCTTATGAGCTAGCGGAGCTCGCCAATGATCAGGGAAGTCTGAAGCCAATCTTTGAAAAAACTTTTCACTTTCTTCAAGGTTAGATTCTAATAATAAAATTTCTCCAAGCCAAAAGAGACTTAAGGGAATTTTTTCATCATCATTAAAATTGTTGGCTAAATAATTGAAGGATTGTTTGGCAGCTTCGAAATCTTTGTCATTTAACTCAGAAATTGCTTGGTCATAAACCTCATCAATGCTTTTGACATCATTAATACCTTCAAACCTAAATGTATTTATTTTAGATTCGGTTGTGTTATCAAGTGAAATTTTATTACCGGCTTGGTTTGATTCTTCATTTAATAATTTTTCTATGAGGTATGCTTGTGACTCTAACTCGCTCCTTAAACTTGCAAGCTCCCCTTCAAGCTCTTGTATTTTTAAAAATAAGATGTCAGATGAATCTACTTCTTGAGAATGAATTTGAACAGGCACCAAGAAAAGAATGGTAAAAAAGAATTTCATTCAGCAGAAAACTACTTGATTTCTACTCTTCTATTTTTTGACCACGCAGTATCATTTGAACCCAAGGATAATGGTCTTTCTTCGCCATAACTTTTTGTAATTAATCTATTTCTCTTAACTCCGTTTGCAATTAAATAGTTTGCAACGGACTCGGCACGCCTTTGACCCAAAGCTAGGTTATATTCTCTAGTTCCTCTCTCATCAGCATGACCTTCAACTGATATTGTAATTTTTTGATTCCTTTTCATTAAATCACTAACGCCTTTTAAAGCTTGGATTGATTTAGATGTAAGATTGAATTGATCGTAGTCAAAGTAAACTACAGCATTTGCAAGCACGGCCTTAGTAGCTGTAGATTTTGATGTTATTGAAACGCCAGCAACACTTTGATCTGAAACTGCCTCTTCCGTTATTTGGACTGAACTGCAAGCAGAAAAGATGAGCATTAATGATAAAGCGAGAAACGTATTAATTGATTTGTTCATAAAAGATTCCATTTAAAATATATTATCGTAAAAAATTTGACCAAGCTGGCTCTCTAACTTCGCCCTTTGATGCTGGTAACTTAAACTTAGCACCGCTTAGACTAAAACCAGCAAGCAAGCTTAGATTTTCTTCTTTAATGCCATAGATTACCATATTACCGTTAGGAGCAACACTAGGTGATTCATCCATCTTTGCTTCGGTTAATATTCTGATAAAATTTTCTCTTTTGTACTTGAGAGCTATATGGAATAAACCATTACCAGATCGATGAACAAAAACAATCCCCTCTTCATTTGGAAGATACGAAGCTTTTGCATTATATGTTCCTTCAAATGAGACGCGCTTAGCTTTTGGATTTAATTTTCTAAGATCCAGCTCATAAATTTGAGGCGAACCAGAGCGACCGCTTGTGAACAAAATTTTGTTTCCTTTAGGAGACCAAGTGGACTCTGTATCAATTGCAAACTGATTGGTCATTCTGGTTAAAGTTCGATCACGCAATCTTAAAATATAGATTTCTGCATTTCCATCTTGATAAAGTGTTAAGGAAAGGTATTTTCCATCAGGCGACCATGAAGGAGAGCTAATCTGAGTATCCTTTGACAAAACAGCCTCTCTTTTACCAGATGCAATCTCTTGAATAAATACTTTTGCCATCCCTGTTTCAAATGATACGTATGCAACCATTTTCCCATCTGGTGACCACGATGGAGATATGATTGGTTCAGAGCTCGATAAAAGAGTTTTCTCATTAGCCCCGTCAGAATCAGCTAACATAAGTTTATATGTGGAGATACGTTGTGAATCTTTTATCTCGTTTACATACAAAAGCCTGGTTGCGGCTATGCCCTTAATTCCTGTTATTGACTCATAAATTCCATCGCTTGTGTAATGAGCTAGCTGCCTAATTTGATTTGGTATACCGAAAACTTTTGAACTACGGACTTTTCTTTTCTTATGAACATCATAGATTTCGTAATTAATGTCTATAGAATTATTTGCTTTAATGATTGTGCCAGTAACTAAATAATCCATTCCAAGTAATTTCCAATCACTGTATATCAACTCATCATCTATAATTTTCACAGGCAATAATAATTCCTCATCAAGAATTGAAAATTCTCCTGTTCGAATTAAATCATTCCTCATTATATTGTTAAGCTGCTTTGAAACCCTTGCATTGCCTTCAAAAGGAATCATTGCTACTTTGTATTGCTCTTCAGAGCCCTTGGTGATTTCTAAAAATAACTCTCCATAGCTCAGCATTGGAGCAAGCAGTAAAGCAAATAGTAAGAAATTTTTTTTCATGATGGATTGAAACTTATAGCTATTTCTTGAAACTCTTTTTCATAAAGAGATCTCGGAATCGAATTAAAAAAATTAAATGTCTCGACTCTTCTAACAGCTTGCAGGGCCGAGTTATCAAATCGAATGTTACCGCTACTTTTAATAAGGTCTACTCCTTCTATTCTCCCAGAAGAACGAATTTTGAGCCTTAAAGTTGCAACCAAATCTCCCGGTATATTTCTCGGTTTCATCCAAGCATCTTCTATCGAAGAAATGATTCTCTGCGCATACATTGAAATTTCTTGCTGCTCTTTATCCGCTTTAATCTCATTCTCTTCTAACAATAAACTAGCTATATTAGATTCTATAAATGCATCATCTTGAGAGCTCTCAGAAGCTTCTTTATTTTTTGAGTAGACAATATCTTGAGAGGATTGGATCGGAATGCTTGCATTAACCATGGTTGAAGTGGGAATTTTTTTTCGTATATTTTGAGACGGCAAATCAAACTTTAGCTCTATGAGCAGAGGTTTAGATATAAGAAGTGACTGAGAACTGTTAGTGTCAAAGGTTCCATATATATAAAGAAAAATAGCAGCATGGATGCAGAAGGAAAACAGCGATGCTTCTAAGTATCTATGATTCGCTATCATAGCCTGAAGTAATAATTCCTATTTTTTGAA
>Ga0208407_1000171_pt1 | contig 30093 bp, 22 predicted proteins | sample ETNtaG_9_FD_185775 | JGI IMG/M metagenome (GOLD analysis project Ga0208407, IMG submission 185775) | Marine microbial and viral communities from oxygen minimum zone, Eastern Pacific Ocean - ETNP201406SV69 (SPAdes) (version 2) | ecosystem: Environmental > Aquatic > Marine > Oceanic ...
TGGTCGAGAATGGCAATTAGGAACGGTTCAAGTCGATTATAATTTACCGGAAAGATTTGATTTATCTTACAAAGGAAATGATGGCGAAATGCATCGACCTGTAATGATTCATCGTGCTCCTTTCGGGTCGATGGAAAGATTCTGTGGAGTACTAATCGAGCACTTTGCCGGAAAATTCCCTACATGGCTAACTCCTACTCAATGTCACATCATTACAATCTCTGAGAGGCACAAAGAGTATGCTCATGAAGTAGCTCAACTATTACGTGAAAATGATGTTAGAGTTCAAATTGATGATGGTGATGACACCATTGGTAAGAAAATAAGAAATCATAGGAAACTTCAACCGGCCTACATGATAATCTTGGGCGATGGTGAAGAAGAAAGTAGAACTGTAAGCCTTCGGGCTAGGAATGGAGACCAAGTTGCTGGCATTTCCTTGGATGATTTTATTGTTCAAATTAATGATGAGATAGCAAATAAAATCCCAATACCAAGTTTAGCAATAAATGAAGATTAATTATGAAGGTGATATTATTTCTGCACCACCTATAATTGATGATGTAACTCCAGCAGCGATGATTCCATTTATTTTAGCTGGTTTGACTGCATGGATATTTTGGACACAGGTTGTTCCAAGACAATTACGTGGGCTTCAAGTGGCCTTTCAAACCGGTGAAAAGCGCTACGAAGTGCATAGAGTTACAACAACTACTGATGATGTAAAAAATCTATTAACTACTCAAGGTATGAGATTTGGAGTCACCACATATTTATTCGCACTTACTGGAGCATTGATTCTTTTCTTCGAGTTCATGACTATCCGATTTGGATTATCTGATGGATATCATGCTTTGACACTTGCGATTGGTCTTTGTTTTATTGCAGTGCCAGCGATAATTTCTAGTGGCTCATCCCTAGGTGCACAAGTCATCAAGCCAATTGGGCAGGGCAAAGCAACATTGCAAGATTCAAACATTTGGCGTAGTTATTCATATGTCTTGCTAACTATTTTGTGGATGGCTCTGGTCTTAGCCTTAGGATTGATTCTAGACATACTGGATGTTCCGGCATTTCGGATTTTTAGTATCTGTTCTTTTGTTGCATTCTCACCAGCGGTACTTGCTTATGGAAGGGTACTAGGTTCCTCTTGGCAAGCCTTGAGACAATCTTCGCAGAAAATTGCCCAAGGAAAAGCCTCTCCTTTCCATAATCATAAGCCAAATGCAAAGCAACAAGCGATTGCACTTATCGTCAACATCAACCTTATCGCAATGCCATATGTAGCATTAAATACTGTTTTATCTATCGCAGCATTATCTATTAGTCCTGATTTATTTACTCACTCAAATAGAGTATTAGAACTGCCAGAATACCGTGTTCAATCATCTATAATGGAGGAAGGCGGAATTCTTGGCTTTGCTTTAATTGAATTATTCTCTTTTATTCCTGAAGATGGAATTAGAGTGCCTATGGTAAGTATGGTACTTCTCTTTCTACTTCTTAACGTTGCTTTAATTGGCTTTTTATTCGTTTATGAAGTCGCTAGAATATTATTTTTGGATGTACAAGATGTATCTGGAAAGGGTGGAATTAAATTAGCGGATAGCAGATTACTAAGAGCAGAACGGTCGCAACAAGCGAAGGTTCTAAATTTCTGTTTCACTGGTTTCGCTGGACAATCGATGCTGTTGTTAGCATTAGCCATGATTACATTTTGGGATTCAAGTTTCCTCCCTCAAGGAGACCAATGCGGAGTTTGGGAGGATAGTATCTGTAGTGTAATGCAAAAAGATTCGCTCGAAGAATTAACTTGGATGCTAGCCTCAGGCGGTCAAGTTGCCTTCATCGTGATTTGGGCACGGTCTAGAAAAATTGGATCAAGTTTAGAAGAGATTTCTTTTGATGCCTCTATGGGCGAAGATAGAGCGAGAATGTCTCAATTGGAAGATGTAATTTATCTAAAACAGAAAGCGATTAGGAATTTGATAATGGAAGATAAATGGGACAAAGCATTAATTCGAATTGATTCGGTTATTGAGGGTCATGGTGAACAATTAGAAGGTCTAGATTTATTGAGAAAAACTGATGCAATGATGGAGATTTATGCTGCTATGGGTCGGTGGGATGATGCTGAAAATAACGCAGTTTCAATCCTTGCCCTACGGGGTGGAAGAGAAGCACAAATCGCACGATTGATATTGGTTGCTGCAAGTTTGAGTCAAAGAGACCTAGCAGAAGCAAAACCGAGATTGAAGATGATACCAGACGACGATGTGGAATCGGCAAGATTGCAATGGTTCGCCTCATTAATGCAACCTAAAAGGAGACCATTGAACCCGACGGTTTCATCACTACTTACTATGGACCCACTTACAAAAAGAAATATTGATTTGATTAAAAGATTCGAAGAAAATATAGCAGTTTCGTCTTTGAAAATGCGAAATACTCCTTCTGATAAGATGATTATTCTTGGAGATGCTGCTAGATTAAGACTTGAAGGGCGTTCTGGAGAAGCACTAAACTTAATTGAAAAATTCATCAAGAAAAATAATATTAAAAATTGGACCCATGGTGAAGTGGTTAGAAGCCTACTTCATCTTGATGAAGGCAGAATAAACACAGCCACTAATATTGCAGAAAAGTTAGGTGAAAATCGTTCCAGGCACCCTCATCTAAGGAGCCTACTTAGGTACCTAGAATCGATAGGTGAAACGATTTCAGCAAGTAGTGAGCCCACTGGAATTGAATGGTTAATTGATTCTGGTCTCGACTGGGTACAAGCGTGGCCTTACAGACATACAGTCGCCCCAGCACCGGCACTGGTTACAAAAGAACTTCAAAAACACGCATGGAGTGCTAATGCATGGATCGCTCACTCGGTTGAAGATTCGCTCGACAAGGCCAAATCAAAGGGCGCTAACGGTTGGAAATTATTATCAAAACATAAAGATGAAAGAGATTTTCCGCCTTGCCTATTTACCCATTTGACTGGAATAATTGTAACGGTTGGTGGAATGCCTGTTGACCTAGGTTTACCTGGTCAACTAAATCTTGAGGCTATTAAGAATGCAGGACTATTAGACCTTTAGTCAGCCCCAATTACAAGGTTCTAGAATCTCTTGTCCACCCATATGCGGCCTTAGAACTTCTGGGATTTTTACACGGCCGTCTTCCATCTGGTTCTGCTCCATGATTGCGACAAGAGCCCTAGAAGTAGCCACTGCAGTCGAATTCAAGGTATGAGCAATGGGTTGTCCTGAATGTCCTGGTTGCCCGTATCTAATTTGAAGTCTGTTTGCTTGATAATCTGTACAATTAGAACAAGAAACGATTTCCTTATACTGTTTAGCGCCTGGAATCCAAGCCTCAAGGTCATATTTTTTCGCTGCAACAGTACCCATATCTCCAGTGCAAATATTGACAACTTCATAGTGGATACCAAGTTCATCCCACAAATCTATACAATTATTGAGTAATTCTTCTTGTAAGTCCCATGAGTCCTCTGGTTTGGAAATTATTATTTGCTCGATTTTAGTGAATTGGTGAACACGCCAAATTCCCAAATCAGACTGTCCATGTGAACCTACTTCCCTTCTAAAACAAGGAGAAAGTCCAACTATTTTCAGCGGTAATTGTTCTTCAGGAATTGTTTCTTGCATGAACATTGAAGTCAATGGATGTTCTGAAGTTGCTATCATGTAATAGCCATCAGGCTCAACACCATACATCACAGTTTCAAAATCCGCTAAGTCTGTAACTCCCTCATATGCTTCTCTATTCATCATCATTGGAGGCTGTACGAAAGTATAGCCTCTATTTTGGATAAAGTCTAATGAAAACTGTTGAAGAGCAAATTCAAGACGAGCTAAATCGCCTTTCAGGAAAAAGAATCGGCTGCCTGTAATCTTGGCAGCTCTTTTCAGGTCAACCCATTTATTCATCTCAATTAATTCATTGTGAGTTCTTGGTTCAAAATCAAAAACTGGTTTACTTCCATGTACGCTGTGTAGCGTATTGCCATCTTCATCAGCACCAACTGGCACGTCCTTGTGAAGAATATTAGGAATAGTCATCCTAATGTTATCGCGCATTTCTAAGGCTTCATCTGTTTGCTTCTCAAGTGATGAAATTTCTGAACCGAGGCTTGCAACCTCTGCTAAAATTTCTTGGGCTTTTTTATCGTCACCTGATTTTTTTGCCGCTCCAATACCCTTAGCCGCAGTGTTCTTTTTTTGTCGTAATTGATTGGTTTGGTGTTGAAGGGCTAACCACTTTTTATCAAAATCAATCACCTGATCAATCTTGTCGTGAGCAATACCTCTCTTATCATGGTCGGCACGAATCAAATCCGGTGTTTCTCTAAATAGATGAATTCCAAGCATAATAATCCTACCACGTAATTCCTAATTCAAAAATTGCTGTACCGGCAAAAATTAATCCGCCGACAAAGTATCCTAGTATTGCACCACCATTCAGTAGTGGAAGGCCCGCTTGTGCTTTGCCTCTTGCCACATAAGTCATCAATGCAGTATAACCTAGTAATCCCCCAATAAGTGTACAAATTGCTACACTCAAACCATAATCTGTATCGAGCCACTGAACTGCTGAAAGTACTAACATTCCCGGGAATATAACATCGCCAAGTCCCATAAACATGGCTTCTTTATTCTTCTTAGGCTTAGCTTTTGGAACTGTTGGTTCTGGCTTTTCTGAGCCATCCTTACTTGAAATTGGGGCTTTCTCATCTCTAAAGGAGTATCCTTTATCTTGTGGAGCAACAAGAAGAATCGGCAATTGTAATCCAATCATAGTATCAGCGAGTTCAAGCATATGCTTTGATTTATACACAGCCCAAGCATCATAAACAGCAGCCAGAACCATGAAGATAATTATTAGAGTTGGAACAAATGCTACACCAAGCATTACAATTACTCCTGCTCCAACCAATACTCCAACAGTGTTTACCACATACCACTCACTGTGAGCATATAGCAAGACCATTAGAGCTAGAGCCACTAATATACCAATTAAAAATGGTGTATCGTAAAGTTGTAATCCTTCTAATGCGAACATATCGTCGGTTATTTCTCCATTATCAATTGATAATTCTTGATTGGAATTAACTGAATAAAACTGTACACTATCATTTGCATCGCTGCCAAAAATCCCCATTGAAAAATTTTCACCCACAGGGAAGGAAATTTTATTCTTCAATAATGTTGTATGCAACCAATATGATGTGTCATCAGAAGTAATAAGTAAATCAGTCAAACCAGATTCGTCTAAATCTGTAATCTGCACACTTTGTACTGAATCGACAAAATTCTCTAAATTCATCTTATCTTGAACGGTAAATGCACCTTCATCATTGGGTAAATTATCTTGCCATTCCCAACCAGTAATTGTACCATCTTGTTCTCCGATAATCAATAATCCCTCGTCGCCTTTATTGGATGAAATATTATTTTCTGACCATGGAGAATGGCCAAAATCAACAGTAGTAATGCTGCTGGAGGAATCATATTGGAAGATGATTTTTTGAAGGTCGATATCTAATGTTCCAGAATTTTCTTCAAGATGTAATACTAGGGCACTAGATTTAGTAACTAAAAGCATTCTTTCATCTTCAATCATTGTGGCATCGATAAATTCGTTTCTAATATCAATATTTGGCGGCAACCCCCATTTTGATTGGTATGCCATAACGCCGGGAGATCCTTCAAAGGTTCGATAGAATACTAAATCTCCACCGGTAGAAAAAGTATAGACTCCTCCCTCAACAATTACAGCCATATCACAGAAACTATAATCTGTCCCTAGAGTTATTACACCATTTTCTTCAGAGTGACAAGCATAGGTTTCAATCAATTCTCCTGTATTGATATCAACAGAGGAAACCCAAGCACCATTAGTCAATGTAAGGTGAGTTGGTGATTTTACAACACGGAATATTTGTGAATCTTGTGCAGGAAGTCGGGATTGATTATATGTCCACTCTGGAGTTCCACTAACCATGCTATCCTGATTCCAATAACTAATCGAATCTTGCCAATTAGTGCTGTTTCCAATCAAGTCGTGAGTGATAAATGCCCCCATGCCAATATCTGTTAGATAAGTTTGATCTGATTCAAACGAATCTGTATATTCAAAATCTTCGACATCAAAGTCAATCACAAACATATGTGCCAATGGAACCGTTGTATACATCAATGCGATAGTCAAAACACCTAATATTCCATATTTTATCAGCCACTCTTTCTTGTATCTGGCAAGCATAATCACACATGCTGTAAATATGAATATCATGACTAATTCAAGAGCAATATACCTTACTTGAGTCGAGCCTGCCTCGCCAAATGCATGTAATTCTGCCACATCATACCAAGGTCTGATGAACAGAGAAATTACTATAGTTATTATGAACATTGAAACCATACCAACCATGGATTTCATCTGTTCTTTCATGAGAGAAATAACTGACGTTTCTTTTGTCAACTCTTTCTCGATTCGAGCAAACTCTTGTGAAACTTCATTTTCACTTGACTCGCCAGTTGATTGCTCGCTCATAGTGTGGCGTAGTTAATATTACATTTGAGTGTCACGGATATTCGCCCCCTTAAGGGGGCGATAAATATAGTAAGAAATCAATAGGAGATGCTATGCCATAAAACCTGATGGAATGTACTGACCGACTATGCCTAATGCGAAGCAGTGGCTGGACTTGACACGTCAAAATGGCATGTCGCTTGGTTTAACAAATACTCATGCCATGATTCAAAGATTGAATTTGGATTTTAGTTCGATGAAAATTATTCATGTTGCTGGAAGTAACGGAAAAGGTACTACGTGCTCTTTAATGGCTGCTTCATTAACTCTTTCAGGCGTTTCAAATCTTATGTTTACATCACCACATGTTTCTAGAATTGAAGAAAGATTTAGAATCAATAGCGTACCAATTTCAAATGAATTATTCAATTCTATATTAGAGGAAATATATGAGGCTGCGAGGAGTAAGGCGGGACAGGAAAGTATTGAATTGACTTTTTTTGAAACCACTTTCCTAATTGCTACAGTTTGTGCAATCAAGTCGAATGTTGAATTTATGATTGTTGAAACCGGCCTTGGTGGAAGATTAGATGCTACAAGGTGTATACCTGCAGACGCCTGTCTTCTCACTTCGATATCTTGTGAACATACCGACATATTAGGTGATACTTTAGGTGAAATAACTGCAGAAAAAGCAGCAATTGCAAGACCCAACAAACCAATCATTATTCGAGACATGGGTGATGAAAGTTTTAGAAAAGCAGTGATGTTGCAGTGTAATAATGCTGGTAATGAAAGCATTGACGAGATTAAAGACTCTGCAATCCCTCATTTTGTAACAATTCCTGAAAAATGCAACATAAAAGATGAAGCAGAAATTCTTGTTAAAAAATTATTTGAAATAATGGATTTATCTGTACAACATTTGGAAGAGGCAAAAAACAAAGTTCGATGGCCTGCGAGAATGCAATTAATAGAAACAAAATCAAATTTATTTTTATTGGACGCTGCACACAATCCTTCTGGTTTGCTAAGAGTACTTCCCGAGCTAATTGAGAAAATCAATACCTTATCCCCAATGGTTGACGGGAAACAAACCTGGACTCTAATTTTTGGAACTTCGCCACAGAAAAAATTGGAAGAGATGTTAGAGTATGTTTCACAATTATGCAATCAAATGCCTCCAACTAGAATCTGCTTAACTAAACCATTAGGCGGGAGATATCCCGGTACTGAAACTCATTTACTAGCGCAATATGAATGGCCAATAGAGAATATTCAACAATTCGAAAGTGCTGAGAAGGTTTTAGAATCTCTATCTCAGAATAATCCTTCATCAAATGGACTAATTGTTAGTTTAGGGTCCTTATATCTTCAAGGTAATATTCTCAAACATTTAGGATTAGATGATAATGAAGAACTTTCTATACTGCCGAAGCAATCATAGACAAGTGGTATGTGAGAGGATTGGTTGGACATGAGTGATAAATGGGATGCTAGATTTGTAAAACTTGCCATGCACATTGCAAACTGGAGTAAAGATCCATCAACAAAAGTAGGGTGTGTTGTAGTTGGTGAAGACAGAGAAATTCGTTCAACTGGCTTCAATGGCTTCCCTCGAGGAATTAAAGATGATGAAGAAAGATTACTTGACCGTGAACAAAAATATCCGCTGATTTGCCATGCAGAAGAAAATGCAATTATGCATGCTGCAAGAATTGGAGTATCCCTCAAAGGAAGTACTGCATACGTGACTTGGCCGCCTTGTTCACGTTGCGCACGTTCATTAATTCAATCTGGAATAAAAGAAATAATTTATCCAACACCTGGAGAGATACCGGAAAGATGGATTGATGATTTTAATATTTCAAACGGTATGATTTCTGAAGCTGGTGTAATTGTCAGAACAATTGACCTTTAACCGTTGAATTGATGGGTTAAAACATTCTCGGAGAATCATGGGCCGAACAATCTCTGCATTGTTAGTCATCCTTTTGATGCTATTATCAGGATGTATAGACCCTACTAATCCACTGGGGACAAATGAATCGGATGAAGACTCATCCTCCAGTGATATTTCTGAACCTGAGCCTGAACCTGAGCCTGAACCTGAACCTGAGCCCGAACCTGAGCCCGAACCTGAGCCCGAACCTGAACCAGAACCTACTGAACCTTGTAATGGAATGTTAATACTGTGTCTAAGGACATATGATAATGTTACATTCCCCGAAACTCACAACGCTTTTGCTACTGAAGATGATGGAATATTCTATCCTGCCAGTAACCATAGAACTGGATTTAACCCTCAATGGCAAGCAGGTATGAGGGCTTTCATGATCGATGCACATTATGAAACATTAAACGATGAAAGTGAAGGAAATGTCAAACTCTGCCATGGAGATGACTCGCGAGGTGCAAGTCCATGCAGATATGGAAATGTTAGTGCTGTAAATTGGCTGTCAAATTTGAAAAATAAAATGGATGATGAGCCTCAAGATGTTGTCACGCTTTTAGTTGAAAACTATGTCCAACCCGGCCACTTAGAACAAGTATTCATCGATGCTGGACTTATGGACAATGTGTTTTTTCACCAAATGAATGAACCTTGGCCAACTCTTCAAACCATGATAGATGACAAAACAAATTTGGTGGTGTTTTGGGAACAAGGTGATGATTCAAGTCATCCTTGGATTCATGATTTCTTGACCCACAGTTGGACAACTAACTATGGTGAAAAAAGTACTTCAGAGATGAATTGTGATGTCTTAAGAGGTGATGGGAATCAAGTTGTTTACCATATGAATAATTGGCTTAGTAATGCTGTAGGATTGGCTGACCCAACCCAAGCCGGTGAAGCAAATGATGTTGATTTTCTAGTTGAAAGAGCCAATGAATGTTGGATTCAGCATGGAAAGAGACCCACATTTATCGCGGTAGATTGGTGGCATGAAGGAGATGTTGTCAAGGCTGCTGAGCAAATCAATTTACAAGATGAGGCAATCTAACCCCAGAACCTTCTTGTTCGAGCATATTCAATTTCAGCATTATGAATTGCTTTGAGTAAATTATCGACGTTATTACGTGGAACTTTCTTCAAGATTCTCTGGGCTGTGGCTTCGCCGATTCCTCTAGCCATGAGGCATAATATTCCTTCATATCCTCTGTTTTGAACTAATTCCGCATTCTTCATCATTCTCACCTGGTCGCCTTCATCATCAGATTTAACCCAAGATTCGAGCATCTTTTCCATTCCTTCTCGAGAACAGGCCAGCATCCTACCTTTACATTTCAAGCAAATTTTACCATCTTTCAATTCTGGGTATTTGGCAACTCTAAAACGTCTTTTTGATTTACATTTTAGACAGCATAGTACCGCTCTTTCATTAGTAAGCCTAAGTTTCAATTTTTCGCGAACTGCTGCATTGTCCCAATTTGGTAAAAGTAAGTCTCTACTTGAACGCCTAGAAATTCCCAAAGGACCTGAAGGCGTTAATTCAATTTTAATCAGGTCCGATTGTATCGCCCTAAGTACATCTTTAGCACCTTCTAAATCCATGCGCTCAAAAAATAATTTTTCTAGAACTTCTTCCATCACTATAGTTCCTCGATATTTCTTTAACAGTCCTTGAAGGTTTATTTTTCGCGGGTCAACACCATGTCTGAGAATTCCAAACGTTTTGGCAACTTGGGCGAACCTCCACCTTACTTGTCGGGAATTGGGTAGTGTAATACTTAGAATTCCCTCCAACGCATCGGGCGGAGTGTTTTTTAGCCATCCAACTATATCTTCAGCCTTAACTTGGCTCGCTTGAAGACCAATTCTAGTTGGCTCAACAATCAATCGCCCCCAATAACCCGATTTGGTGGATGCCATGGCTAAAATTAGGTGGCCAAGCGTTTCATTGATTTTCGAGCCATGACAAGAATTTACCATCAATGCATCATTTCTTTCTTCAATAGTTATTCTCCTATCTGTTGGAAGGCTACTGGTTTTCTCAACATGATTTCCTATTTCCTCACAAAGCATCCCTAGTGCATAATCATTCAATGGATAATCCGAGACACTGGTTTCTCTACGATTGAATATCTGTGTTGTATCAATGACCTCATTTATGCCATCGTTTTCTGGCGAATAGATTTCAAACTCCTTTGCAATTAATCCTCTAAGCCGGCCTATATCTCGGGCAATATCAGGAGGGACTGGTGGCAATTCTCCAACCCATTGAGGGGCTTTGGCTTGGTCTGAAACTGGAACGACAAGTAACTCTGACTTTTCTGGATCTGCATCTATTATCATCCATGTTCGGCCTGCGATTACAAATCTCCTTGTGGTTCCATCTTCATCTTCTCCTGAATCATTAAGGGATAGTACAAAGGCTTCATCTACCGAACCGATGGTCTTTCTAGTCACGCTATCTCTAACTCTGTATGATTGTTTATCTGGAATCATTGAAAGGTGATTTGTTACCCATTGTCTTGTTCTACCAGCAGTAGAAAACCAACCATTTTGATATCTCTTTGGTACTTTTACTTTGATTTGTTTTAAGCGTTGGTCAATCTCTTCTTCGGGTACTGAAAATAGAGGCCTGTCCTCGGGCAAATCAATTTCCTTAGTTTGCTTACGAGCCAATTCATAAATGGTTTTAGGCCACCGATACCAGGGTAAATCCTCTGGCTTGGAAGTAAATCTAAGTATCCAGCCATCTGATAAAACAGTCAATATCGCTTCTGTTTTTTCCCTTGTCCAGTCTTCAAACTGTAATGTTTTAGACAAAATTTCCGTTGCTTCGTCAATGGGATACGCGCCAAAAGAGTGTGCCATCATTACCAATTGATTTGCGACCACCGTTTTGGGTGATTTACGCCATTCTACTGGTTCTAATTCATGTTTCATCGCTCTTTCAGCAATAACTGCTGATTCAGAAATCTCATCACAATCCCATGCTAGAAGATTACCGATACCTATGCCGCCTAAACGGTGATCTGCACGTCCAACACGCTGTAACATTCGGTCAACAGAACGAGGGCTCTTTATCTGAATTATTCGACTTATCTTACCTACATCTATTCCCAGTTCTAAACTGGAAGTACAAACTAAACCTGATAATTCTCCCTTACGTAATTGGTTTTCCATTTCGACTCTAGTTTGAGTTGCTAAAGAGCCGTGGTGTACTCCGATTTTAACATCTGGTGCCATCTTTTGTAATCTATTAGCAATAGTTTCAGCATCGTTTCTGCTATTGACAAACAATAGACAGGGGGGGCTTTGTCTAATAATTCCGATCATTTCTCTAAATGTTGCATGCGCTCTAGGTGGCAAGGCTAATTCCATTCCACCAATTTCATCTTCATGTAATGGCAATGAAGTATCAACAATAAGTTGTGTAGTTCTTTGCCCAGTAGCAATAATTGGTTCACAATCCTGATTGGATAACCATCTAGAAACTTCAGAGGGGTTACCTACGGTAGCCGAAAGGCCAATCTTCTGTACCTTTTTCCCCGAAAGTGCTTCTAGTCTTGAAAGCCCGATGGATAATTGCCAACCTCTTTCACTAGCAGCTAAATCGTGAACCTCATCGATAATTACAGCCCTAACCGATTTCAATAATTTTCTCAAATTTTTTCCTGTAAACATCAATTGAAATGTTTCTGGAGTGGTTACTAGAATGTGAGGGGGCTTTCTAGTCTGTCTTGTTCGCTCACTTTGAGTTGTGTCTCCGTGCCTAATTCCAACCTTTAGGCCAACTGATTCAGCAATATCATGAAGTCTTCTATCAATATCACGATTCAAGGCTCTTAGAGGCGTGATGTATAGTACTGCAAGTGGTTCCCAATTTTCATCTAAACATCTATGAATTATTGGAAGTACTGCAGAAAGTGTCTTTCCAGAACCGGTCGGAGCAATCAATAATCGGTCTTTTCCTTCAATGAGTTCAGGAATTGAAATCTCTTGAATCGGGGTTGCAGTCCATCCTTTTACACTCAATGAATCTTGGAGGTTTTGGTGCAGGTGGGAAAATACATTTGACATACTCTCCCCACCCCCGCGGAGTATCCTTATGCCCACTACTTTTGAGGATTTGCAGATGATTTAAGTAAATAGATAGACGCCTAATAATCGTCATCTTCGACATAGTCATCTTCGACATAGTCCTCTTCTTCTTCATCTTCCCAGCCAAAATCTTCCTGCAAAGCACCATCAGAAAAGTCAAGAGAAGTCTTAGAGGCAACTGAAACTACAACCACCAATGTAATCAAAGTGATAATGATAAAAATCCATGTAAGTGGGTTTTCTCTTGGAGAATCTATCCAACCGAAATATTTGCCATAAGCCACATCTACTGAATGTTCAGCGCTATTGTCATTATCATTGACTTCAACGATATAGTTTCCATAATCGGCTTCAACTCTTATTCGGCCGACTTCTTCTGCTTCCCAAATAGTTGAAACTGTTATTTCCTCATCTTGAGCAATCCCCGCAATTGTAACCGAATCGAAAGGCTCTTTGCTATCACCTGCAAAGAAAGCCACCTTGAATGGAGATAATGTAGCCCCGCCATCATTTCTTATCACAGCTTCAATATCAATTTCAGTGCTTGGAGCAATATGATCATCAGAGAGTGAAATGCTAGTGACGCTTAGTTCTGGACCACTACTGCCTAATCTAACCCATTGTCGTTCAAAGTCCTCGTCATCAGAAGCCAATTCAGGAATAGGGCTCGCTTCTGAATTAGAAATTTCTGGGAACTGATTTCCTGCTGTATCCCAACCAGTTAGGTAGAAACCAACAAAGTCTCCCGAACGAGGAGAAATTCTGCCGCCATCTCTCAAATCAACAGTTCCTGACCAAATAACATTCTGACCTTCCTGTTGCATTCCAAGAATTGATGAACCTGAACCGATAGTAATAGTCTTAGTTGAATCTTTCATTACCCAGTGAACCATTTGAACTGAACCAGTCAAATCAGCATCTTCTAATCCTGAAAATTCGACTGGAATGTTAGTCAAATCGGTATTAGATGAAATATCGACAACATTAACCGGTGAAATTCTTCGAACAACTCTAGGTGCTGAATCGTCTACAATAACTTGGAGTGTTGTTGAAACTAATTGATTAGACATATCTTCGCCTTTACCAGGAATATTTGTTACTGAAATTAAACAAGTTCTAGAAGGAGAAGACTGTAAAGATTGAGCAGAAGACAAAGGCACTTCAACCAAAAATTCTCCACCCTCTCCAAGTGAGCCGTCACTCCAAATCATCTCTCCATCAAATACTTCTACAAGTATCCCAATATCTCTTGGAATAGGAATATTACTACCCTCATAAACTACTTTACCGCTGAATGATAAACGGTCATCTTTGCGAACTCTACTGCCATCCGCGACTTCACCAACTCTCGGTTCACTTATGTCTAAAACAGAATAATCCTCAGGTGCAATCATCAAGTCATTTTCTATTCTAAAGGTATGTTCAATAAGCAAAATCTGAGTATCCATCAGGGAGCCTCTTTCCTTGAATAATAAAATAACATCACTCATCTCTTCATCAGGCCAATCCCACCCGAATTGAAATACAAAGTCAAGCATTATGAGAGGAAGCCCTGAAGAATTTATCGTTTGAGTCATTTTGCTAATCGGTAAAAGAGTGATATAATCGCTTTCAGACCAGAATGTATTGTTCAATCCTGAATACGATATTCTCTGAGCATCATTCATTGGATTAGGCCCCTCAAAATCAAAAACAAGAGAAATATGTTCGAAATCAATTACTGTATTTTCATCAACAAATCCAAATGAGATTGTTTGAGTTTTGCCTGAATAAACTGGTTCATTATCGGAGTGACCTATCCATTCCAGTCCAGTGAAAACAGCAACTGAATCTTTACGGGTCACAAATGTTGCATCATCATATTCAAATCCATGTGTGGTTTGATAACTTTGAATCTCTCCTTCAGAATCAATATATTCACTGTACATCTCATTACCGGCTAAATCAAAACCATCCCAGAAATATGAAACTCTACCCATATTTGGATTCCTAGAATGGTCAATACTGGAAGTAAACCATTTATTTGGTTCATCTGTAACATTTTCAACTTGAGTAATTACGTACTCGTCGCTATCAGCTAAACCATTTCGATTCAAGTCATGATCTGCTTCAACCCAATAATTAAGATTCAATGATATTGGATTTCCAACCTCATCATTAACCAAAATTCTCACTTCCTGGTCGAAACTGGCGGCTTCATAACTATCATCAACTGGCGTGGTACCTAATTTCAAAGGTGCAGTTGCATCAACTTTGAAAGTCCTTCGCCATGAGTCATTTGGATTCACCGAAAGAGATGGATTATATTCATTATAAGTTTGAATTTCAAAGGTATATCCATCGGGATTATCGGAATTAGGCATGGTTATTGGAATGAAAAATGAACCATTATTATTGATGGTGTCTCTAGCACTACTTTCAACCCATCCATCGCGAGAAATTCTTACATCAAACATATTGTCCAATGGCGCGTCTTGGGAATCTGCATACCACATAGCACCTTGGAAAAATACTGTTTCTCCACCTGCTAGCCATGAATTATCAGGTACATCATCGCTGGTAACCAAACCTGAATTATCCCTAACTTTGAACCATCCCAATCCATAGGTGTGATTGACTGAAAGCGCTTCATTAGAAATTAAATCAACTGGTGAAAAGCCATTTGTGCCACTGTTATCTGTACAATCTGATTTGAAGCGAACTTCGCTTTGTTCAGGGAAGTCAATATTAACAGAAAATCGCCAATGAATCTCTAGAATTCCATTAATTTCTGAAGACCAAGAACTGGAATCAAGTTCGATGTAATTGTCAGGGTCGTTCGGCAATGGGAACACATCTCCATTTTCCCATTCTAAAATAGGATTAGAACCTATATTTGTCATGAAAGTCAAACTTGCCCGTAGCATACCTGATGCATCCTCACCAATTACATGCCTAGTAACAACTTCATAGGGCTCTAATCTTTGATGAAGAATTTCTCCTTCCGTAAGTTCGATATCCAAGTTGACGGTTCGCATGATATAAGTTATAGAAAACTGATCTAAGGCTAGAACACCAGGGCTTTCAGAAGAAATATTAATCGGAATTACAACTAAACCAGAACCTGTATCTGGAATTGCATTATTCAAAGTAGCAATTATGCTATCAGCAGGATTCTCTGCAGTTACAGTTTGAGTACCAACTAGTGCGCCGTCTACAGCTGTACGGCTCCAAACTTTCACTCCATTTATCAGCAATGCCGGCTGGGAAGGGGCATTGGAATGTTGAGCAATCTTTAGGTCTGTTATGAATGGAGTTACAGCGGTGTTTGAGGTTGTTAATTGAATTCTAATGCATTGGTAATAACTCGAGCCTGAAATCGACTTAGTGACTCCTGCTTCAGTTTTTGACCATGTGGTGACTCCTGCCGAGCCAGAAGAACATGAAGAAGATGAGGCTGCTGCGCCAAAATGAACTTGTATGTTAGTCCCTGAAGGTGTGGTTCCTGTCCAGTCTACAGTTGCAGCAACTGTTGAAGAAGCACCCGAACCGATATACTGGTATGCGTAAAAATAACCACTTGAACGATATGTTGCGAAATATTCAATTCCAACTGAATCTAAAATTGGTGAAATGCCACTTGGCGAAGAAATCATTTCCACTCTCCAGTCTAATGTATTACCAACTTGAGGAAATACGATTTGTTGACCTGCATAAGCGTTTACCCAAGAAGAGCCCCCATCATTTGACAACTCTAATTTCAAATCTGTCCCACTTGGAATTCGTCCAATTAGACTCTTAACAGTAACAGTGTCAATTGATGTTGATAGGGTGTATGTTCGTCCTACTATTATTTCTGACGAAATGGATGTCGGTTCAGAAAATTCAAGTGAACCATCGCCATGCCTGTGAATTTTTCTTGATGAACTACTGCAATAACCAGTATAATGGCAAACAAAGAGTATTTTTCCATCACCAGATTCTGTAAGGCCATAATGACCTCTATTATTCATTTCTTCAGAACCCATTAGAGTAGGTGATATCCCATTAAAATTAAAGAAATAATGCCTACTTGGATATCCAGAAGTTGACCTATCATATTCATTGTAGATTACTGTAGGGAGATTGACAATTAATCCAGCACCATAACTACTCTTTATGCCCGCTGAAGAACCTATTGACCATGTACCGTTAACCATTGTAGGATTAGATGGATTAACTTCATGCAAATAATGGTCTGAAGTTTGATAATTATAAGTAGTTAGGTACATCTTACCCGTATTTTCATCAAAATCAACTCCGTTGATATATCCTTGTGAATTAGAATACCAAGACTCTTGACAATTCCAAGTTAGAGAAGTTGCAGTTTCGGTGATTGACCACTTATTCACGGTATAATATGAGTAATGAACCGTCCAAATTGAACCATTGTAAACAGTAGCATCATACATATTGTAGTATAGAGAACTAGTTGATGCTGATGAGCAAGAGCCCGTATTAAAACTGGCTGTTCCTATGTATGCTCCTGTTGTAGCATTAATTCTGAGAATTGTTGGTTGTTGACTTGGGTAACTGGAACTGTACTTCATAACCATGTATTCATCGCCGTAAAGTACCACTACCCCAACATATCCCCAAGAAGCACTACTTGAAACTGAAATATCAGAATATTTCTTCGCTAATGAACTATATCCTTGGTCACTTAATGCGATGAACTGGCCAGAGATATTATGATCAGCACTTCCGATTGAGGATACATCTGTAGATCTGCCAAGTGTATTAACTGCATTTGTAGGATTACCCTGTAATTCTAATCCTTGATTTTGGGTGTTTAGATAATATCGGTATCCACTAGTAAAGGGTCGAGGCACATTTCCTGAGATATATCCGTTTGTGTCACCTTGTCCTCCATAATCGCCGTTGGAAGTGAAATTTGTCCATGAGGTTTGGCTTGCTTCTCCTCGAAATCTAAATGTTGCTTCGGTAACTTCTGCTCCATAAGGCAATGTTATTTCGCCCGCATTTATATCCCCCGAAGCGGTAAAGGAATGTTGGAACGATGTTGTTCCATCATCAAATTGTGTAGCAGTTATTGAACTGGATGCTAGGGGTGTATAAATTGATACCAAAAACAAACTTATCAATAATAATGCGCGCTTCAACCTTTCACCTCCCTAAAACTGTAGTTAATATCCGATAGTGGCAAAGCATTTCAACTCTACTCTTCAATGTGAGAGCATTAAAACAAAGAAGTCAAAGATAAAAACCAATGTGGACAATACAGGCGGAGAGGTTTATGGGATTGATTTCAAACATTTGGGAGCGTCAACATGGTAGACAATTAATGCTTAGCGCAACTGCATTTGGTGCTTCACTGATACTCCTATTAGCAAGTGGTTACCAACTTTTATTTCTTCAAGATAACAGCGATTGGAAAGATTTCACAGGTGCTGCAATAGGTATGGCTGTAATTTCTTCAATCCTATTACTGATAATCACTCCCGAGTTCTTAACTTTGAAGGGCTATGTTTCAACTCTAGATGAATTAAAAGAAATTGATTCTCTATCTGAATTAAAAAGAAGGCGCTCTGAAGGGGATGAGGCGGCCAAGGTCCTAGGTGCAGGACACGCTGAATCATGGAAAGAATTCCTTCAAGAAAAAGGCCTTAAGAAAATGAAATGAGGCGATTAATTGACCCAATCAAGCCCTATTGGCAACCTAATTAGAGAAATTCTATTAGCGGGAGCAATGATTGGGATTCTAATTTTGGGTTTATGGGCGCATACAGGTTCAATGCCACCTCTTGTTGTTGTTGAATCATCTTCAATGATACACGATATAGATGGCGAAGTTGGGAGCATCGATGCTGGTGATTTGATTTTAGTTAAAGATAGTTCATTTGAAAACATTGTGACATTTGCAGAAGCATCAGATTCTACTGATTCATTATATGGATATGATATGCACGGAATGGCTGGTGATGTGATTATCTATCAGAAGAACGGAGATACTGGAACTCCCATTATACATCGAGCAATACTTAGAGTTGAGCCAAGTCAAACCCTAACTCCAAATAGAACTGTAGCTGAAGATGATAACAACACCATGCATTGCCCCTCTGGAGGTACTTGGGACTCCAAATCTATGGACCAAGATGGGGAAATAGGTACCTGTGTTTTGACTTGGAGCGTCCCTGGCACAAATGTTAGTGACCAAGAAAGAATAACTATCCACTTTGATGGAGTCAATGCTGGATATTATGATTGCAAGCGGTTGGCTCACGCTAATGTAGAACCATTTTTGGTCGTATGGGATTGGCAACCTAAACATGCAGGAATTATGACGCTTGGAGATAACAATCAATGTTCGGTCGACCAAGGAGGATTGGCTGTTAATGGCTCATCAGGCGTACATAGTGAATCTGGAGTAGCCGGACCGGTTCGCTCTAATTGGCTGATTGGAGTGGCTGGTGGAGAAATCCCATGGCTTGGCTCTGTTAAATTAATGGCTAGTGGCGCTGATTCCCCTGGAACAACATATGTCCCTAATTCCTCTTTCTTTTACTTGGTTACTGTTGTTGGAAGTATCCTTTTAATTCCACTTATCTTAGAAAAAGTACTGAAGAAAGTAATGGAAAATTCACCAGAAGCATATCAAATCCAACTTGAATATGAACTATTTGATCACTCTTCTGAAGAGTGAGATGTATTCTCTATTGCATCGCTCAAGGATAATTCCCCTTTGGCCACTAATTCTGCCTGTTCATAAGAAATTGTCAATTTACCTTTGCTAAACTTCCGACTCTGACGTTGAATTTCTTTTATTTGCCCAGGCAATGGAGTTATTTCGCGCAATTCCCACACTCTATTGCCACTAATAGATGCAATTCTAAGAGCTGAAATGGAATGATTATGCCTAAGTAACCCTCGTGAAGTTTTAGATTCGTCAACCATTTCTACATTCCAATTATTACCTATACACATATTGATGATTCTATCTCTAATCAATGGGTCACCATTACCAATTCTAATCAATATTGAATGTGAAGGAATTGAACTTGAAATAGATTTAATCTTTTTAGGAATTTCTATTAGAGATTGTAATTGAGAAACTCCAATAAATACGCCATCTGCAAGCCAAGCCAAACCTGGATATGGCCCCGGGTCAATGCCAAAAACAAGCTGATTTGGTTCACTCAAGCCCTTCATCACCATCAATGCATATTCGATACTATTTTCGATTGTTTCTACAGATGTTGGAATCGCTTTTCCAATTGAATCACTTTCAATAATTTCACTACCTTCAGCGAACCAAATTATTTCGTTAGAAGTAAGTTTTTCAGAAGCATCTAGAATATCAAATGCAATTTTCCTCGACCTTAATGATTGAATTAATTTATAAGAAAGTTGGAAGTTGGTGGTCCTAATTGCCAACCTTGCCATGAACCTTGCAAAAGTTCCTGTTCATCAAACCTATCGCCGCTTGTAATAAGTACTTGACAAAGAAGAATCTTGATAATATTTGAACCGAAGTAATCAAAAGCGCTTGACATTGTTGTCTCTACGTGGGTAGCCAATACGAACGCGAACTTAGGCAAGTTCTTGCCGGAATACCAAAGGGTGTCGAATCAATTATTCGTTCTTGTAGTGAAAAAGAGAAAATAAAGATGCGTCTTATCATAAAGCGTCCATTTTTGGTAGTTAGGGCTGCTGGTTCAGGGATGGAAGGCTCTGGAGATTTATTAGCTCTAAGGGGAGATTTATGCTTCCCCATTGAAGTAAAATCATCTAAAAAATCGAAGTTCTACCTTTCAGGAAGAACTAAAGAACAATATAAATCAATGATTTATGAAGGAGAAAGATGTAATTTGATGCCACTTTATGCATATCGATTGAAAGGTGTGCGTGGCGATTCTTGGAGAATTTTCAGAGTGGAAACTGAATCTCTTTCAGGTAAATTGAGGAAACTCTCACCTTTGATTCCAGCATTCCCTAAAACTAGGGGTGGCAAGCCATTCATGGACTGGGAACAAGGGATGAAATTGAATGATTTTATTGCATTAGTAAGTTCTCAAGCAGGTGTTGAAAAATTTAATTTAAACCAATTAAAGATTAGAAGTTCTCAAAATAAAACTAAGTTCCCAAGTGAGTCTGATAAAACTCTAGAATTTCAAAAAAATACAAAACCACCAACACAAGTCGAAGTCTTCGCTGAATTAGCAAGAAGAAAAAGCGGATAACTAGAAGTAGGGAATCATAATCATAAATAGTACCATTCCCAATAATACAAGTGAAGAAATACTAGATGCTTTGCTGGACATATGTTCAATCCACATAGGATTCAAGTCTCCTATTTTCAACTTCTTTCCAATTTTTCTAACTCCTTTCAATATGCCTCGAAGAATATCTCTAAACATGTGCCCTCCATCAAAAGGAACCATTGGGATAAGATTAGTGAAACCGAGAAGGATGTTTACCCACATCAACCAAAAGAATAGATTTGTCAAAAATAATAATCCAGATTTACCAAGAACTGAAGCCAACCCATCATCTTCAGCTTCCAAAATTGATTCTTCGAAAGGATGCATTGAGACGCCTTGCAATTCAAATGGAATTATCATAAGCCCTATGGTGTGAAAGGGCAATGACAATGCTTTTTGAATAAGAGTTCCATCCCATCTAGGAGATAAAGGACCGGCTATTCTATCAATTCCTGCAGTGCCCTCGCTGATACCTTCAATTCCAAGGAATGGATCGCCCTTTGAAATATTCAATAATTCAAGATTTGATTCGCTCCAACCTAAATCAATGTAGTAATCATATTTATCAGAAAATGTAGCATTGAGATTTTCCTTTGTTCCATCTTGATGTAATACAGAAATTACTACTGTATCGTTAGCGGAATAATCTTCCATTACCGAATAAAATCCATCTAAACCCTCTATTTCTTTACCATCTATTGATTCCAATGTGTCCCAAGGTTGCATTCCTGCTTCATCAGCACCTTGGTCTTGAATTATACCTCTAACATGTATATTCTCATTTGCTGCAACGAATTGTCCTGCGAGTCCACCGATTATCAGTAAGCAGATAAAGGCGGCAAAGAGATTGGTTGCTGGGCCTGCAGCAAACATCCTCATTCTTTCTTTTGGTGGTGCATTCATCAATTCTTCATACTGGGGTTCTGCAAAAGCGCCAAGTGGTAATGGGCCTAATTGCAATAATCCAAATGACCTAACTCGCATACCGTGTGCTCTGGCTTGCAGGCCATGTCCAAATTCATGTATCACTAAAGCAATTACAAAGGCTACTACCCCCCAACCAAGCGGGATAACTGGATTTATTCCAGGAATAGCGACTAATTCACTGGCTGAAGGTGGGTCAGTATCTGGAGGAGAGATTATTGCTGTGATGAAAGCGAGAATCATAACTATTCCAACTAAGAGCATAGAAAGAATGCAAAGCCAAAGAGAGATTTCTCCATAAAAACGCCAGAACTTGCGTGGCTTGGCTGTTTTATCTAAGAATTTCAAACCTTTATTGCTCCTGACCATTAGAATAACGCCGAATACTCTTGTAGCATTCCATTTGTCGAGTACGCCATTTCTCTCCCAATTTCGCAACAAGATATACCAGACTAAAATTAAAACTAAAATTAAGGTCCAATCTACTTGGATTGACCCCCAACCTGCTGCCATGTATAGTCCAAACGGTTCTTTACTTTCAACCTTAACAAATATTGAACAAACTTCAAAGGGGGTGGGCTTGAGGCCAAATCATGGTCTCATACGAAGCCGCCATTCTTTCTTGGTGTAGTGATACTTGGAGACAAGAACCTGTGTCTATTGAAGATTGGGTGGTCGATGAGGGCTTCGCTCAAGTTTTTATTCGACTCAGAAATAGCGTATTAATCGTAGATTTTATTTTAGATGACAATGGTGATTTGATTTGTCAAAATCATTTGCACATACCTCAAGAGCGTTGGAATCCTGGTTCAATTCAAGTATTTCGTACAAATGAAGGAAAGGTCAGATTTAGACATCGAAATTCTGAAATTTTACTGGCTGCACATTTTAGAGCACCTGAATGGGGCCAGTCCCTATTAGAAGAATGGCTTATGTCTCAACGTGGAGAAATTATGAGACCTAAAGATAAGAGTCAAAGAATTGCTGCAATAAGGCGCAATAAAGAGAGTATTAAGAGAAACTTAAATTCTGCATCATTGGATTCTGCAATTATTGAAATACAAATCGTTTCTCACAGATTAGAATCTGCAGAAACAGGATTAAACCCTCATAAGTTAATTGCCGATGAATCAGAATAATTAACTCATTTTTACTTTGTAACGGTCTCTGCCATTGACATACATAGTAATAGTGCCTGATGACGAAACACATATTGCTAAGCATTCACCTAATTGAGAAATCGCTCTTGAGGCCAAATGTCTACCACCTTCACCTGATTTAGTAGAAACTCCGGCAGGAACTTGAATATACCGTCCTGCATCACTTGCTATACCTTCTTTATTGAAGAAAACAGCCCCATCCAACCAAGCAAATTCAGCAAAAGTTTCGTGGTTATCCTTAACCAGTATATTCCGCTTTTCGGGATTATGACCCTTAAATGGATTTAGAACTAATGCAGTAGAATGTTTTCTAAGTATTGGCAAGGGCCCTATTGCAAAAATTGCCCCTACTGAGTGACCTTCTCGGCCCCTGCTTGCTATATGTCTTGCTAATTCCATAGATTTGGTAAGAACTTCTAGCTCAATACCAACTTCTTGGGCCAGATTGGCAAATCTATTCGCATTAAGCATTGTAGTATCAATTGAAAACACTCCATCAACTGGTTCTGCAAGCACTACCAATATTCGTTCACCTCTAGAAATACGTCCTTCGCCAATCGCTTGTAGTATTAAGTCATGCAATTGAGTTAGAATAAAAAGCCCCATGGAACTGAGATTCTCTTCTATCATTGTTGCTTCAATTTTAGTTTCATCCAATGATTCAACCACTCTTGATTGACTAGTTAAAACTGATAGTTCTACACCTTTAGGGATTACTTTTGCAACCGCTCGAATCTTTCTAGTACTATTTGATATCATTAAAACACTGTCATAAGCCCTTCTATCTGTTGGAAAACTACTAGCGACCATTGATACGAGGTCGACCATTATACCACCTATTTGTCAGTAGTATCTATGCCCGGTAGTTGATCTTCTGATTCACGGTAAACAGTACGCATGTTGCTAATGAAATTACGCTCTTTGACAACTATAATGAATTCATTAAATCCAGGATCTTCCTCGCCATCAAGATGGCCAAGTAATACTTCCAAAGTAATTCTTGCACCTTCTCTGTGAGGATATCCAAAAATACCCATAGACAGTGGAGGTGCGACTATTTTCTTAACGTCACCCATCTCTTTAATTGTGTCAAATAAGTTATGATAAGTTTGAGGAAGTAAATCACGGCGTGACTCGTCTTGATTAGGTCTACGGCAATCTGGTCCAACCGCGTGAATAATATGTTTGAAATTGCTTTTCAAAGCATATGGCTCTGTAACTACATTGTTAGTAACTGCACAAGGTGGAGCATTGATTTTACGCATTTCAAGGCAGATATTTCTAGTTACTTGAGTCAATTCCTGTCCTGCTTTTGCGTGGACCAATGCATCCAATCCCTCGCGGCCGGATAATCGATTGTTAGCAGGAGTGACTAAGACATCCCCCTCATGGTCCCACAAATCACCACCTAAAACCTTGAGGATACCCCATTTGCATGTCCTCGCCATATAAAGTTCCGGCATAGTACAACCATGGAGGGCCGTCTTACTTATCAAGTTCGCTAAATTGCATATTTTTTCTGCGAAAATCATTGTTTATCACTTGCCCGCTTATCGGAATAATTCATGTGCTGGCTATCTATGGGATAGATGATTACTATGGCTGTAGGATATGTATTGGTTAATGTAGCACCGGGATTAGAACTTGAAGTTTATGAAAAAATGAAAGATTTTGAACATGTGCAAGATATCACTGTATTATTTGGGGATTATGATTTGATAATCAAGCTTGTAGCTGATAACTTAGCATCCATAGCAAAAACAGTCGTAGAAACAATTCGACCTGTCGAAGGAGTCGTCAATACCAAGACTCTCGCCGGAGCAGATATTTAGGGTCCAAATTTCTCTAAAATAAAACGCAATACTGCACCGCATTTGCTCTGAAAAGTATTATCGAATGGGTGCTTGCGCTTCATATGTGGAGCAGTATGCGTGTTTTTTGGCGCAAATACTAAATACTGTATAGGGTGGACAAATATCGGAGGTTATCCAAAATGTCTGATAAAAAATATTTCGTCCTACAAGAGGGCGGTAAAGATACGAGCCAGGTTTTTGCAAGCAAACAACCCCGTGGAGCAGCCCTAAAAGCTGCAACCCGCGGACATACGAACATACGCCTACGTGAGCGTGGAACAAAGAGAGTCCACTGCTTCACAGGAAGCATTTCGATGGTTGATAAGCCAGCGAACGGCCCTGCTTGGCTGCCTGATAAGATCAAGAAGGCTAATGTCAAAAAGAGCGGTATCGAACACATTTGAGTGTTTTAACCGAGGCTAAATTATTGATTAATGTATTCCGAGGAATGCAACTGCCCCTCTTGAGTCTTTGGACTCATGAGGGGCTTTTTTAATTTTAAATAAACAGATTTGATTATTCTTCTGAAGGATCAGTTCTATTTTTCCTTTCTAGCCAATTACCCACCCACAATGCTACTGCAATCATCAATAATTGCGCCATTAAACGAAGAATGTGCCACTTATTTTCATAGGTCTTGCCTTCCAAAGGTACATTATTGACCCACATATTTAGATTAGCCCAATAAACTGCTACAAGAAATAGGGCCATTAGTAAACCCGAGTATTTGCGAGTCCAAGGAACAATCAGGCCCACCCCCAGTAAAATTTCCATTGCACCGGTGATTAAGACCCAGAATGTTGGGTCACCAAAAATCGCAGGCACTATTGGTTCAAACCATTCAGGGTCTAGAAAATGACCTATACCTACATTGATGAAGAATATTCCAAGAATAAGGGACAAGGCGTGTTGTATCCAGGCCATCTTACTCATCGACTATCGCCTTTCAATAACGTACTTTCTTTCTAGTAAGAGTACGCCAAATTCTCTGCAAAGGGTCATAGTATCTGTCAACTACTCTTTCCTTCAATTGTATGATGGCATCATCAGTAATCTGGATTCCTGCAGGACATACTTCTGTACAGCAGCGTGTAATATTACAATATTCGACTCCAAATTCCTTCTTAATTTCTGGAACTCTATCCTCTGTATCAAGAGGGTGCATCTCATATTGTGCAAGTCTAACCAGGTTCCTAGGGCCTGCAAAGTCATCAAACAGAGCGTGGTCTCTTAGAACATGACATGTGTTAACACAAAGGAAACATTCGATACATTCTCTAAACTGCTGAACCCTATCGGCTTCCATTTGGTTGAACTCCCAGTTCATATCATCTGGTCCGTTAATTGGTTTAATTTTTTGAGCAATTTCATAATTCCATGAAACATCAGTCACCAAGTCTTTGACATGGGGGAACGTTTTCATTGGTCTTATTTCAATCGGTTGACCTTCTTCAACTTCATTGGCGACATCACTCATTCTAGTCATGCACATCAAGCGTGGCTTACCATTGATTTCTGCTGAACAAGAGCCACACTTACCTGCTTTACAATTCCATCTTACTGCTAGGTCTGGTTCTTGCTCATATTGAACACGGTGGACACAGTCAAGAACTACCATGCCTTCATCCAACTCAATTTCATAATCTTCCATCTTTGAAGATTCGCCTTCTCCACGCGTGATTAGGAACTTCTGTTTTTTACCCTTAAGAGACATCAATTGCCACCTCCTGCTTCTTCTGCTCTCTCCGCAATCATATCCTTGACTTCTTGGATTGCTTCCTTGAGGTCTTTTCTCATCTCTTCTTTCGGTTCTTGACGAATCTTAATTTCACCATCTTCCATCCAAATGATGTTTAGGGTATTACCCCAATAATCATCATCGGGTACAGGGAAGTCATCTCTTGTATGGCCACCACGACTCTCTTCTCTAGTTACTGCTGCAAGAGTTGCCGCATATGACACATCAACCATATTCTTTAGATCAAGCGCTTGGTGCCATCCTGAATTATACTTACGAGATGAGCCTGGGTAACAAGAGACTCTTCTCTTATCATAATTTTTCAAATCTGTAATCGCTTCATTCAAATCTTCTTTGGTTCTAATAATCCCGACTTTAGCCTGCATCATATCTCTAAGTTCATCGTAAATCAAACCTGGGTTTTCTCCACCCTCATTGTCAAATGGCTCTAACATAACTTGAATCGCATTTTGTACTTGTGCGTCGTCGATTGAAGGTTGTGCCAAATCTTTAGACCTCTTTGCTGAAAACTCTCCAGCTCTTTTCCCAAATACAATCAAATCAGATAATGAGTTGCCTCCAAGCCTATTGGCGCCGTGTAATCCTGAAGCCACTTCGCCACAAGCAAATAATCCTGGTATAGTAGTTTCTTGTGATTCAGCATTGACCAAAACTCCACCCATAACATAGTGAGCAGTTGGGCCAACTTCCATAGCCTCTTTAGAAATATCAACACCAGCAAGTTCCTTGAATTGATGATGCATTGATGGTAGTTTCTTCAAAATTGCTTCCTCGCCTCTATGAGATATATCTAGGAAAGCACCACCGTGTGGAGAACCTCTTCCAGCCTTTACTTCTGAATTGATGGCTTTAGCAACTACGTCTCTAGTCAACAGTTCTGGCGGCCTTCTTACGGTAGCCAATTTTCCTGAAACAACCTCTTCGACCCATTGGTCAGATTCTTCAATAGTTTCAGCGTGGTCTCCAGCAAACATCTCAGGAACATAGTCAAACATGAAACGCTCACCTTCCGAGTTAGTCAAACGACCACCTTCACCTCTAACGCCTTCTGTAACAAGGATGCCTCTAACCGAAGGAGGCCAGACCATTCCAGTAGGATGGAATTGAACAAATTCCATATCTCGAAGTTCTGCCCCAGCCCAGAGTGCTAATGCATGACCATCACCTGTATATTCCCAAGAGCCTGAACAAACAGACCAAACTCTTGTAATTCCACCAGTTGCTAAAACGACGGACTTTGCTGAAAAGGCGTGGAAATCCCCATCAACTCTAGTGTAAGCAACACAGCCTGTAACTCTGTCACCCTCTTTGAGAAGATGGCGAACGGTGTACTCCATGAAGATATCAATTCCTTCGTGAATTCCTCTTTCTTGCAATGTTCGAATTAATTCTAGACCTGTAGCATCGCCAACGTGAGCAAGTCTAGGGAAAGTGTGACCGCCAAAGTTTCTTTGATTGATTAAATTATTTGGAGTTCTGTCAAAAACAGCGCCCCACTGTTCAAGTTCTCTAACTCTATCTGGGGCTTCTTTAGCATGGTATTCTGCCATTTGCCAGTTAGCAAGCCACTTACTTCCCTTCATTGTATCATGGAAGTGGACTTTCCAGCCATCTCTTGGGTCTGCATTTTGTAATGCTGCAGCACAACCACCTTCGGCCATAACAGTGTGTGCTTTTCCAAGTAGAGACTTCGTAATAATCGCAGTCTTAGCACCACTTCTTGCTGCCTCTATTGCCGCTCTAAGACCAGCACCACCAGCACCTATTACTATGACATCATATTCATATTTCTTGTAATCTTCTGACATCTTGTTCACCTCAAATCACAAATAGCGCCACATCGCTAACATATCCTTTGCATACTGCTAATACCCATAAATCGCCTAAAAATACGAAAATCAAAGAAGTCCAAAACCAAAAGCCATGAGAACGATTTGCTATACTTAATCTTCCAAATATCTTTCCTCTAATTTTACTAATTCCTGTTGTCCATCTATCAAGAACACCACCAGCAAGATGTCGTAGAGCATGGCATGAAGTGACATACATTGTTAGCAAGAATGCTTCAATTCCCATGACAAAAGTTCCTATCGATACACCAAATCCATCATCAAAAGTCATTGTATGTGTGACGTCCCACCATTTTATCAAAAGAATAATCATAGCAGCATAGAGGAAATATCTGTGTAAATTATTGAAAATGAATAATCTCTTTTCTCCTTTATATCCAATCTTCTTACTGATATCTGGTTCATCAACCCAACATGCCACAGGACTAGCAAAAAAAGTACGATAGTAAACTCTACGCATGTAATAACATGTCCCTCTAAAACCAAAAGGTATCCACAAAACAAGAATTGCAGCATTAACCCAAGAGGGATGATCCCATGAAGATAATCCAAATACATCCCATTCTAAGACATTAGGGGAAAATATCGGGGACATGACGGTGCTGCCTTCTAAATCATAGAAAATTGTGCCATCGGTAGTATAGATGAATAGTCTCCAAAATGTATACAGTAGAGCTATATTCAATCCAATACCCATGACCAAGGGTTTAGACCACCATCGGTCTATCCTATCAGTACGCCCCAATCCGTTAATCACTGGGAGTTTTATGCCTTCACCCAAAGCTCTCACCACCCGCCCCTATGGGCGGATATCTTAACGCTAACACTCACAGTCTTTGAGTTTGATTGTCATTAGTACTGGAAAATAACCACCAAAACCTAATGCTGTATGCTATTTTATCAAAAGATAAAGTATCATTAAACCTTATTCTTTTTCTTGACTTTAGGTTTCTTTGTGTCTGCAAACCAATTACTGACGCCATTCCAATCAGGGTCTAATCCCAAATCTGCTAAAACTAATTTACTACTGATACGGGCACTTTCAAAAATAGTTGGAAGGCCACTACCAGGGTGTGTCCCACCACCTACGATGTACATATTCTTGGCTTCTTCGAATCGATTTTGTGGTCTACGCCATAGCATTTGACCTAAATTATGAGCAAGATTGAATACTGCTCCGCGGTAAACATCTGATGCGCCCCAATCATCAGGTGTGACAATGGTTTCTGATACAATGTGGTCTCTAACATTGTCATATCCCAATTTTTCCATCTGGTCAATTATTGTTTCACGGAATTTATTCTTAATGTCATCCCAAACAATAGACTCGTGCTGATTGGGCACAGGAACTAGAACATACAAGGTGGAACATCCTTCAGGTGCCAACTCTGGGTCAGTAACACAGGCATTTTGAACATAGATTGATGGGTCTTTCCATGTCAATTTATGATTAGTAATATCTTCTAGATTTTGCTCGTATTCCTTAGAAGCATATATTTGATGATGTGGTAAATCATCATAGGTTCTATCCATTCCCAAGTATAGCATATATGTAGAGCATGAATAACCTTTTTTCTCAAGTTTCTTATTGGACCATTTCTTTCTTTTCTCATCGGGCACTAAAGTGGTCATTGCATGAGCAAAATCAGCATTTACTACTACTTTATCAGCATATATGGTTTCATTCTCCAACTTCACACCAACCA
>Ga0208407_1000173_pt1 | contig 30073 bp, 31 predicted proteins | sample ETNtaG_9_FD_185775 | JGI IMG/M metagenome (GOLD analysis project Ga0208407, IMG submission 185775) | Marine microbial and viral communities from oxygen minimum zone, Eastern Pacific Ocean - ETNP201406SV69 (SPAdes) (version 2) | ecosystem: Environmental > Aquatic > Marine > Oceanic ...
TCCTCTAAATGTGTCTGATATGCTGCTGCATTTTGATAAGAATGTTTTGTGTGTCCATAATGTATTGGTAGCCAATTACCCCAAGCATGTAACCACCAAGTATCAGTATAGTGATAAAAGTCAGCACCTAAAACAAGTGATGTTTCACTTTGATATCCTAAGTTCTTCTTAACTCCACCTATGTATTCTTCTAACATACCTGGAAAGTGATATATAAAATATTCTCTATCTGTATAAGCAAATATTCTACCATTCTCATCTCTCCATAACCAATCGTGTCCCCAATATTCACCTTCTCCGTTCCAAAATGGACCATCACCTTCAATTGGCACCCATTCACCATTTCTGTATTCTAATAATTCTTGTTCTAACCAATCACCATTCTCATCAACCATAGTTGGATCATACCACATATTATCATCAATACCAAAAGCATCTTCTGCAAATGCCCACCAAGAACCACGATACCAAGTCGTGTCCAATACCATAGCATCAAATCCATATACTGGATGTTGTCTGTGTTTAAATCCTAATGATAGATGAAACTTATCTTGTAAAACATCAGGTGTAAGATGAATTCTTAAATCACCTTGTCCATATTGAATATCTTCCAATCCTAATTCTGTCCATCCAATTTTAGCCATTAAGAAATCACCAATATATCTTAACCAATATTCTTGATTAACATATTCATTTCCCCATTGACGACCTTGAGAATGTTTTATTAAATACTCCCAACCCTTAACTGGTCCAAATGTAGCACTTTCATTGTGGTTCTGTTCTGAACCATCGTACCAAGTACCACCTTTACCAGCACCTTTAACACCTCGTTTTGGTTCGTACTGAAAACGACCTACTTTTCTCAAACCAAATGATGTTTGAAAATCGGGCTTTAGTTCACCTGAAGTTCGTTCCACCAGTAAATCTCCTGTGGATAGACCACCAACGATAGCAAATCTATCATCTTGATAGCGAGGAGCATTTAAACTAAAACTTGCGTAAGCTGTGGAATACTTAAAAAAGTTAGTAAAAAAGTTCTGGCCAAACAAAGATGAGGCTAATATAGTACCTATTAAAATGTTCTTTAACATCTGTTTTCTCCCGTTAATAATGCGTAAGTTTACACTTATAAATATAGGATTAACTGTTTTTTCCGTATTTAGATAAATCAAGATTTGGTAGCGGTTTCTCTATTTTTATGTCTTTTAACTTAGAATTTGCCACAACTAATTTAGAACCACCGACCACTCTCCCATCTATTATGTGATAGATAAAAAAGACGGTTTTCCACATACCGACTCTTACGATACGGCCTGGCGAACCATCGACTTCTACAACATCATCTTCATTGTAATCATTGCCTAAAAAAACCATTATGCCGTCTACGGCTTCTCTTATGGTATTTTGAAAGATGAGTGTAGCTACACCCACAAGAAATAACCAACCATATTGTCCTATCAAACCCTCGACAAGACCTTGTGCCTGGTTGTCCACGAGTATTCTCCTATTTTATATTATTATTGTTCTTATATAAATATTATATATATAGCGGAATTACGAGTCAAATCGTACTAAAAATGAAAGTGGTAAATCTCTATCGTTTTTAATTGGATTTGATAATTTTGCGATGGCCATCAATTCATTTGTATCATTATATAGGCCGATGTTTGTGATATATGTTCCGAATTCTGAATGTGTTGTGAAATTTTGATATTCTGTTCCTGCATCATAAGATAATGCATAAGACCTACTTGCTGGTGGTAATACTATATCTATAGCATTTTCATATTGTGCAAAATCTCTCGGTTGACTTGGATCATCACCAAATTTACCATTATAACTATATCTTGCATTTTCTGGTATAGTAATACTACCACTTCTACCAACAACTACACTTGGATTTGTAGTTCCATTGAATTGATATTCACTTACATTACATAAATACTGATATTCGTAGGAAGTTTTTGTTGCCTGAAATTGTACTGACCAACCATCACCACCAGTTCCTAAACCAACTTGTCTATACGAACCTGTATCTGTAATTGTAATAATACCGTGTTCATAAAAAACATTACCTACTGCACTACCACTCTTAGTAGTTGAATCTGGAGTTCCTGCTGCCCAACTTGAAGAATAATTATAGTCATATAATTGTCCGTGTCCATCATCTCTCAAGTCTAAAGTTATATCTGCACTATCATCAAGAATTTTAACTGAAAGTGGTTTTATTTCTTCTCCGTAATATTCTTGTGGAATTGTGATGACATTCACAGAACCATGTAATTCTCGTGGAACTATTGTACCCCAATCAGATGGTTCTCTACCGTGTGGATGTTTTCTACTCCAGTTTCCACCAGTATATATTGGGAATCTTGCCGTATTAGATTTAGGATTGGGAATCATATCATAACGATAATAACAATTTCTTATTTGATAATATAGTGGAATCTTAAAAAAAGTTCCATGACTATACCAAGTATCCCAAGGCTTTTTAAGACTTTGTGAAAGTTGATTGAATGAACCAAAACTTTGAGATGCTGCAGTTCCTGCTGTTGAACTACTCGGTGGAACAAAATTATGAAAACTACCACTCAGACCTTCAAGACCAAAAACACCACTTCCACTATCAGAATTTGTAAAAGTGAATTGTTTATAAGTTTTGAATTCTTTTATTGATTTATCATCGGAAGCTATATCCTTAAACATTGGATTCTCCTTTAATAATCAAGTCTAACTTTGATAAGCGCTTCGGTATTTGGATCTTTCTTAAAAGGTTTTGACATTTTAGCTACTGCCAATAATTCATTGTTATCATTATAAAGTCCTACGGTAGTTATATAAGTCGTAGGTTCTTGTTTAAATGAACTCTGTACCAATTCTGCATTATCTCCAGTAGTATATGATGGATTTTGTGAATGATTAAATTCACTAGCACGAACATCACAAAAGAAAAATGAACTTCGTTTTTGTTCTTCCCTACGAGCTTGAAAATATGAACCACTCTGTATAGATAGTAAAAGTTTTCTATGATTTAAATTATTTGTACTGGTACTTTTTATAAGTGGTTCAATTACTGCAGTCTTTTGATGGTCATATCCTGATCCAGACTGTAATGCATTTGGATTTAAAACTAACATTCCCTGTTCAGGATAAAATAAACCATATGAACCAGAATTAGTTATTGTTGCCGTAGTGGTTGCTTTTTCATAAACACCATTTGCTACCGAACCACTAACTATATTAAATTCTCTTTTTGCAACTCCTGCATTTGGATTTTTATTTGCGTTACTATCGTCAACTAATTTTACAGTACTACTACCACTTGTTAAATGTAATTCCCAATTACCTGGATCCATCTTTTCTCTATAACGAGCTCTATTTGCTGCTATTACAAAAATATCTTCACTTTCATAACTTCCAGAACCACCACCGTTAAAATTAAACTTTGTAGTTTGTTGTGGTAAAATAACTTGTCTTATTTGTGAATATATTGCCTTAGTAGGATTAGTTGTACCTGAAGTACTTGAACCTTCTGAACCAGAACCAAGTATATGACCATAGGATATTGCAAACTCAACTTCATCAGAAGTATTAGTTGAATACCTAACATCATAGTAATATTTACCACTATTAGAATCTTGTGTTGAACCTGTATAAAAGGTGGTCAAGGTTTCTCCTGTAGACCACATAGGTTCTGACACGGTAGTGTATAAATTTTCTACTTTCTTAGAATCATCGAAAACTTTAAAAGCCATTTAAAATCTCCTTTTCTTAAAAGTCTAATCTAACTTTGATTACTGCTTCTCTATCTCTTGATTTCAATAAAGGTTGACTTAGTTTTGCTACAGCCAATAATTCATTATTATCATTATATAGACCAACTGTAGTAATATAAGATTTTGGATCTGTAACAAAGGTGGTGTTGGTTAATTCACCAGCACTTCCTGAATAATATGTTGGATTCTGACTCCAATTATATTCATTGGATCTAATTCTACAGAAATAATGAGAAGATTTAATTTGTTCTTCTCTACGAGCTTGGAAATATCCATTATGTCCTTCGTGTGGATGTGATAAACATCTAAAAAATCTACCAGCGTTATCACAATCAACATCACTTGTTCTAAGTGGGAAAACATTATCCACATCACCACCGATAATTGATCCAGAAACTGCTTCACCATTTAACACGATAATACCAAGTTCTGGATAAAAATATCCAAATGAACCATTAGTAGCTGATTGGGCTACAGCAGTTGTTTTAATTTCAGTAACACCATTTTCTATCGAACCACTAACAATATTGAAAACTCGTTGTGATGCCTTTACAGAAGAATCGGATGTTGCGTTACTATCGTCAATTAAACTAAGAATAGCTCCCGAACTACCAGATCCACTTCCACTTGCAATTCTTAATTCCCAATTACCTGGATCCATTTTTTCTCTATATCTAGCCCGATTGACTGATATAACAAAAATATCGTTTGCCTGATAGGTAGTACCATCACCATTGGCGTTAAAATTAAATTTAGTTGTACTTTCAGCGTTTTTAAGACAAATATTTCTAAACTGACGATATATTGCCTTAGTTGGATTATTTCCTGCAGATGTTGATTTTGAACCACTACCTTCATAGTGTCCATAAGATACTGCAAATTGAACTTCTCGTGTAGAATCTGTAGATACCTTATCATATACATCATAATAATAATCACCACTACTTGCACTCTGTACTGAGCTCGTGAAGAACGCCTGTAATGTCGCCGTTCCACCAGACCAGACTGGAGAAGATATAGTACTCGGAATATTAGTTCGTTTATCCTCTGTGTCTAAAAGTGTGAAAAAATTGTCTATTGAACTCATTGTTTGTCTCCTTATGTATAAATATACACTTAATATATTCTCATTAAATTTTTATTGTTATAGCTGCGGTGGTCCAGAATTCGCATTAAAATTAGGATTTTGTTGTGCAAAATCATTTGATTGTTGCTGTTGCTGCTGTTGTTGCTGTTGCTGCTGTTGTTGCTGTTGCTGCTGTTGTTGTCCCTGTTGGTCTACAAACTGCTGAGGTGGACCAGAATTTGCATTAAAATTAGGATTTTGTTGTGCAAAATCATTTGGTTGTTGCTGTTGTTGTGTAGGTGCAGTTGCAACTATTACAGCAGAACTTGTATCCGTTCCATTATCATTAGTTACAGTCAAAGTAACTTCCCAAGCACCCGCATTAAATGTGTGAGTTGGATTTGCTTCAGCTGAAGTAGATCCATCTCCAAAATTCCAAAGATATGTTAAATCATCTCCTTGGGATGTATTGCTAAAAGAAATTGTAACTGGTGCTATATTTTGTGTTACCATATCATATCTCCTTCTAAATTATACCGCACTAAAATTAAAATTTGCCATAGGTGGTGCACCAAAGTTTGAACCCTGACTATCTATGTTGAATGTAAAATCTGCTGCAGGTGGATTATTCATATCATATATCTCAAGTAAATTATCGTGTCCAAGAACAAACTCATATGTTTCTGTACCATCCATATTATCTGTTACTGGACTGATATCAATTACATCATCTTTTCCAGTCAATACTATTTGATCTGGAATATTTGATAATTGTGCCTGTAATGTTACAGGTGGTGTTATCACATTTATAAAAGAATTCATTATTTCTTGTTCACTAATAAATGATTCTACTATTGGCATATTCTCAACAACCCTACCTCGTAAATTAGTCTGTAATCCCTCTTCATATAAAGAATAATCTACCTCTTCATCAGATAATGCAAATTTTCTGATTATATAATCACCAGATGTGTTACCTGCCAAGGCATCTGCTAAAAGTTCTCTACCTCTTTTGGTAAAATGTGCAGTTACAGTTTGTTTTGATTTATCTAAATATCCCATATTAAAAATTACTTAAATTTGGTGGTCCCGATTCTGCTGTAAAATTAGGATTTTGTTGTGCAAAAGTTTGTTGTTGCTGTTGTTGCTGTTGTCCTTGTGTAACATGACTAAAAGACGAAACTGGTGTAGGTTGTTGTATTGGTGGTGGTGTATATGAACCTACTGGACTTCCCGATTGTACCACCACATCTATCGTCCAAGTAGTACCTGTCGTATTACCAGTAACTTTTAAAGTAGTATTCTTAGTTACAGAAACTTCTTTTGCCTTCAACCTAATTGATGGTATTCCAGATACCGTTTTTGGTTGACCAAGACCATCTTTTCCTGTTTGATTGGCTGATACCATACTTCCCACTATAAATTCTCCGATATACCTTGTTTAAATAGTAAATATCTCATAATTTCACTATCGGTAGGTGTTCTCCAATTAACATTTGGTTCTGTTATTGGTTGGTTATCAATTACTTGACCATATGGTTTTGCAAAAGTTGTAGTATCACTTACTGTTTCATCCCACAACCCATAATCTATTTCATCATCACCTAATGCAAATTTTGTAATTACATGCTCACCATTTTGACTTTTACCAAAAACAGCTTTTCTTAAATAATCCCTACCTTTGTTTGTAAGTATCGCGTCTATTACTAAAGTGCTTTTATCTAATAATCCCATTATCTATCTCTCCTATGATGGTGTATTATCCACATATTGAACAGCGACTGGAAGAACATAAACTGCTCCTGATTGTTGACCAGTTATAATAATTGAAGTTTCTCTCGAAGTTCCTGCAGTTCCTGGACCCGTTCTAATTGTTGCAACATGGTCTACTACCTTTTTACTTGTCCTACCACTTTCCTCTCCATAAATAGCTCCAACATTAAAATTAACATTTTCCCCCTGTCCTGTTGCTATATCAACAACATTTTTATTTAATACTAAGAAACTATATTTTTCTGCTGAAAAATTACCATCAGCACCTTGAGTATTTGGATTTATAAGTGAATCTTCAAATGACCAATTAGGTTGAGTAGTTCCGTTAAATGCAGTAGTTAATGCATTTCCACTAAGTAAATGAGGTGGTGTTACATTATCAATATAAGGTAATGCCTTAGTACCTACTGGCATTGTAATTAATTTATATTTCATTACCACTTCAGGATCCACACAAGGTTCTAACATTGGTGTAGATTCTAATACGGCACCATAATAATCAGTTCCTTTCGGATGTGCTGTATCCCATAAAGTGTAATCTATCTCATCGTCTGATAATGCAAATTTTGTAATAGTAAAATTACTACCAGGTCTTGCAAGATATTCTCTACCCTTCTTGGTTAATACTGCATTTAATATGTATGAAGTATTATTTATAAATCCCATATTTTACCTTAATTAACTGTATCATATGTAATTGATACATCATATTGATATACTGCTCCTGAACTTTCTCCAGTTATTATTATAGAAGTTTTTGTTGGATTTTGAGTAACACTTTTTGGATAAAGTCTTAGAGGTTTAAAATTAGCTCCACTTGTATTATTTAAATGCAAAATTCCATCAGCATCAATAACACAATTCGATACGGTCTGTGAAATATGCTGTACATTATCTATAAAAGGAATCCATTTCATATCAAATTGAGTTGGATTTGCCATATCTTCAAGTTCAACAAAACCACTTTCTCCTACTGATGGTGCTAATACCGCAACACTTGAATCCAATAAAGTTATAGTATATAATTCACCTGATAATGCAATCCAATCTGTTCCACCAACCAAATCCTCATTTTGAAATCTTCCAATAGATATTGTGGTAGTTGTCAAATATGAATCAGAGTGAGGTGCCCCACCACCAAGTAAAGTTTGTCTACCTGCATCTGGATGTACAGAAACTCTGTGTGCATCACCATCACCTCGTAGTTTATAATAAATCAAAGTTGTTAAATTACTACTACCAATTGGTAATAATTTAATCATACCTTGACAGGCTTCACCACGAGTGACAAGCTTATATTTCATAATCTCTGAAGGATCATTGAAAGGTTCGAGTGCTGGTAAATTATCTATTACCGCACCATAAAAGTCCGTTCCTTGAGTATGGGTGGTATCCCATAGTGCATAATCAATTTCATCATCACCCAAGGCGAATTTAGTTACCGTAAAATCACCACCACTTGACAAAATCTCTCGACCTTTCTTTGTCAAAATAGCGTCTAATGTTCGGCTTGAATTATCTAAATATCCCATTTGTTGTTCTCCTGTATATTGCGGATTTTATATAATGTATAAGATTCGACATAATAAAACTTGTTATTCTTCACTTATAAATATAATCCTTTTTAATTTTTGTCATTATTTATTAGAAACATCCATCTTTGTAGTTGTCTTATCACTTGTTACTAACATTGTAGGTGATACTAATTCAACAAATACTGCTGGTTCTTTATCTTTGAAATTTTTACCACCATCAGCAACTGTTGTTGTATCATCTTGTACACAACCTACATAAAATAATCTATCAGTTCCTATTGCCTCATCCCACTTATTGTCCAAATCACTACGAACAAAACTTGATGAATATGCTAAATGCATTGAAGCACTCAACGAAGATGAATAGTAATACATTATCTCATCATTATTAAGGGATAATTTAGTTTGTTCTACTCTTGGTAATACCACCTCTTCAAATATAGTCCGTGTGCTTCCAAATTGTATAGTTGAACCAGAATAATCATTTCCATACCATCCACTTTCATCTCTACTTCCAATATTATATAATGATGGTCTTTCTAAAATGTGTTTCAGTACAAATGATCCAGTTCCTGAACTTATTGCAGATAAAGTATTACTTGGTGCACTATATGAAACAAGGTCTGCAGTAAGTTCAATAGTAGAACCAGTCTGTTGTGTTTTATTACTTTGTCTATGTGGATCGTGTAAATTCAAAGGCATAGTATTTAACATCTCTGGAGTTAATTCCATTGCCGAAGCAGATACGAGTCCAGCTGGTCTTGTAGAACCACTTTCTTTTGTGTACCAATTTACTCTATATGGATCCATAAAATTTAATTCAGCTCTAAATGACTCATAATTTGCAGAAGCAGACATATATGAACCTGTTTCTTGTTTAAGTTTATCAATACCACCTGGGAATGACCAATTAATCTTATCCTCATAAGACTGATATGCTGCACTTTCAGAAACATATATAGTTTTTATATCAAGATTTACTGTATGATGTTGTGGTTCAAATGTAGGTTTTTTACCTATAATAACTTTATCTCTTTCAAGTAAAGTTGGTTCAATTAAAATACCAACCGTGGCATTAGCACGAGCTGGAACTAAATCATGAACTTGTTTATATAATGAAGCATCATAATATTTTAATAATCTTAAATAATCCCAAAAGTTATTTGGTCCTGAATACTTTTGCCAATATAAATCTCGTGCCGTTGTTAATCCCGTATATTGTTCTTTATATTGGTCTCGTGGATCACCAATGTACTGGTCAAAATCAAGATTAGGCATTGATAATATAATATCTTCATCTATTGCTGCAGATGGTGAAAAGAATACACCAAGTTTATTGGAATCTGTTGGTGCCTTATCATAAGCTGGTACAGTTATACTTTCTCCAAACTTTAATATTGGATTACCAACTTTATCAATTCTTTCATCTGCCTCAATTCTTAATTTATTAGATGACCTACCACTTGGACCCAAGTTTGGAACTTTCATTTTTGTTTCATCTACTACGGATGAAAAATGAGTATCTCTTGAATTTCTAAGTGCAGTTGTATAATTATGTGGAACAGCTGATGCAGTAAATGATTGGTCTGCTGTTACATCTTGAAACCATTGATTATATCCTACACTTAAATCTTTATCATCATCAAAAGAATATCGAGTAACTAAATCTATATAAGACGAGGATGGTGTATTACCATCAAATGCTATTGGAGCAGATACATGATTATTAAATGCACTTTCATTTAGTGCAGTAGTCCAATTTCTGTATTCCATTATAGAACCACTCAATGATTCTCCAAAATCAGTACTCTGTGGACCACCTAATCTAATTGTTGTATCACTTCCAGAATATGCTAAATTATAAGATCCAGATACTACTCCCATTGAACCACTAATAAGTAAAGTATCCGTAGATTCATATATAATCTTACTTCTACCTGAATCATATTTTTTAGTATATAAGTTATAATTTACATCTAAACTACCAGTATTACTTGTTACATAATCTCCAGAACCCGATAAGGTTCTTGTCAACATAACAGAATAGAACTCTCCATCATAAACAGGAAATTCCGAAGATGATACTTCAAGATATCCTCTACTACCACTTAACATAAAAGATACATGACCACGATTATCTGAAGAGTCATTATCTTTTAATCTAATTGCCCAATCATCACCTCGTCTAACTAATACTTGATTAGAACCACTTGCTGCTTTAAATCTAAATTCTACTGTATCAGGATGTCTATTTGTAGCACCACTTCCAGATATAACTGGAAACCAACTATTTGTTTCGACATATGTATTATTAGATGCCCCAAAGAAATCTAATGCCTTAGTAAATTTTCTTGTTAGGAAATTTTCTGCAGATTGACCTGGTAATTTAGGTCCTCCATATTCTATAACTCGTAAAATGGAAGATGGAATACCATAACAGCTTATCAGTCCTTTAATTGCCCGTGAAGAACCTTTTGACTTCAATAGATAAGGCATATTGTTTATAATACGACTCCAAATTTCTCTTGATATATCTCTATCAGCAGTTGTTGAAAATTGAACTGGCTTCTCTGAACCCGTTACTTGCATTCCAAACATATATTGTGGTAATGATATTAAATCTTTACCATCATATACTTCCCACCCAAGTGATTGTGCAACTGGATGTAATAAAGTTTTTGCAACTCCCTCTGATAATTTATCTCTCTTGTCATGAACATCTGTCATTGATTTAATAAATGTCCATATATCATCAAAGTGATGGCCAATCATATCTATAAATTTTAAGAATACATCATTTTCACTATCATCTTGTACGAACATTGGAAGATGACCTCGTAATCTATTTTTATTTGATTTATCGTATGCTGATGCCGATATTAATTGATTAGAATACCAAGTTGTTGCTGCTGATTGAGAAGTTCTACTGAGAACATATGGACTTGAATATGTCCCAGCACCACTTTCTTTAGGCCATGCATTATCATGAAATATTCCAAGTGATTCACTCGAATATGATGAACTTTGAAAAAACATAAACTTTTCAAATTTATCAAATGAAGTTATTTGTTCTCGTCTTTTCTTTTCCCAATGTTGAATTTGAGTTAATGAACCACTTACTGGAGTAAATGATGGATGTGCATTTTCTGACCCCGAAATAAGTAAATATCCACCAGATCCAGGATCCGCTTTAACACTATGTAATCCAGTTGAACCACTTCCTGCTCCAGATAATGATGCACTTCTATCTGTAAATTCTTGTATTTGGTCTAACTTATATTTAAAGTTTTTAAGTCGCTGTTCTGCAGAACTAAAATGAACAAAGTTTTCAAATATACTAAAATCTACATTGATGTCTGCACTTAAACTTCCACTTAAAACTTCATTCTCGATACTCTCTTTCATCGAGTCATCATTAGATACCAAGTTACCATAATTTTTAAATTCAGTCTGACCACTACCAATGGGACTCATAGTACTACCAAATTCAGGCGTTCTTAAAACTGAATCACTAATCCATTCTTCTATAAAAGGAACTAAAGTAAAAGTTTCCTCTACTGGAGGAATCATTTCTCTGACTATCGTTAAATAATCCTTTTCTTGGATTTCGTCTGGTAATGGTTCATATAATTTATAAACTACTGAATATGGATAATCAGGATAAGTATTTTGGTCTATTTTAAAATTAGTTATTAATTGAAACTCATTTGGACCAGTTTTTAATAGTTTACTTAAATCTTCACTCTTATCTGCGGGATATTGAATAAACCATTTGTCAAAAACTGCAAATTGACTAATTTCTTGTTCATTACTAAAATCATGTTCAGCTTCCAAACCTAATTCTTGATAAGTATTTACAAGAGTAATACTATTACCACTTATACTTTCAATATCACCCCTAAGTGTACCATATACAGGTTCCGCACTAAATTCTTGTGAAATATAATCAACATAAAATTTATCAAAAGGATTAAAACTTCTTATATTTGATGCATTATCAAATACAGTATTTGCTGGTGCTAAGTTTTCATAAGTATCATTTAAAATTAAAGTATTTCCATTCACCGATTCTATTTGTGCAACTAAATCTGCTGTAACAGGAGTTCTATTAACCGATGTTGTAGATTCTGTTAATTGAATGGTAGGATTCTCTACCCACAAAATTCCTTCAGGTCCCTTGTGTCCATATACATAAAGCGTACTTGGTTTTGACAAATCCCAATCATCATCAACTATTCCAGTATAACTAACTTGTTCCCACTCACCAACTTTTGAAATTGGTATGTATCTTAAAAATTCATGTTGCCAAGCCCTACCAGCTGGAATACCATCATATTCTACTCCAGTTGATGCCAATGGATGATATCCTTCACCCGTTCCTTGTCCCCAAGTTGTAGAACCATTACTTATCCTATAATGATGTATCCCAACTTGTGCACCTTTATTAATAGTATCTGATTTTTGCCACCAACTTATTGTAATTTTACTACCAACTTCTATTCCCTGTGCCGACATGGCATGTGGTAAAGTTTGTGCAATTCCCATCCATCTATGTCTTAATGTATCTTTTTGATCAGGACTATTTTCTGTTGTAACAAATCCAGTTTTATGTGGTTGAGTTACTGGATAATTTTCGTGGTTTGGTGCAGGAAACTGATTATTTTTATCAATCATCTTCATACAAGTTTCACCAAATTGTCCTTCACCTTGTACCCATTTAGCGTGATGTCCTAACCATCCACTATGCCAAAATGACCTATCTAATCGTCTGTCATCATTTCCACCCCAATCGTGTGCATTAAATCCTTCAGACCATCCTTCTACCCACACGGCATCAGACCTTAAAATTGGATCTGGATATTTCCATATAAAATCAGTTACAGAAGTTTCTGGTGTCCATTCCCAAACTAAATCTTGATTATCTGTTCTTTTAGTTGCCCAAACCCATTTTGATTTTCTTAAATTTTTATCGAGATCGTTAGTTTTTCCCCCTGTTAATTTCCAATCCAAATCATCTTCGTTTGTAGAATTTGATATAATTCTAAATGGACCTGATGAATTAGAGTAAGTAGATTCGTCTTGTGGATAATCTACATCTTCAGAACCATCGTAATGAGGTCTTTTCCAATCTTGTTCATCGGCATAAGAAGGTGTTCCATCACCAGTTCTATATTCTTCTCCATTCCAAACAACCCTTGCTATAAATCCTGCCGCTCCTGAGTTCTCACGAGTTTGTATTTGTAATCTTGCAGTATTGTTCGGTATTGAAAATGTAAAATCTTTCATCCATGATTGCGACACACCGAATGATGTCCCTACTTCAGTTGGATTATTATTAGCATCATAGGAAGTTATAGTAAAATTATTATCAACTCTAATCCAAATTTTATTTGCACCAGCAGTTCCGTGATATGGACTTACTCTAAATTCTCTTTCATATTTTTTAATATCAGTAGCTAATGCATTCTTTAATGGTATATCATCTATCACCGTTACTTCAGTATCTTGATTGAAAACTTCATCAACAACAAATGCGTCTTTAATAGTAAGAGTACCATCTTGCATCATATCTATAAATCCATCATCTTCATCAGACAATACAGCTTCTACTTTATTATCTTCTACAAATTTAATAATACCAGTTGTTGGTGATTCTATTTCTTGTTTTCTTTCATCATTTATATATGGTGTCGGTAGACCACCTAAACTTCCAGGTTCACATTGAACATCTGTTATATAACGAACTCCTTGTGTGGTATTACCAGAAACAGTCCATCCTAAATACCATTTCATTGTTCCATTTGAATTTTCTGGTATAGTTCTTATAGTATATCTTTTATGCCATCTTCTACCATCTATCACCCTTGTTTCTAATGTTATATCATCTACATTAACATTGTTTGGCATATTTTGTAAAGTACCATCAACATCCCATTTTCCTTTAAATAACTCTCGTTTGTGGTTTCCCCAAAATGGAATCCAATTCTCATTATCTGCTTCAAAAGTCTCTTCCCAATGAACCCAACAACTAAATATATAAGTTTCACCAGGTATTCCCTCTATTAAGACTTCATACATATTTTTATTATTAGCAGCAGTAGTTTTTAATACCCACTTACTATTACCTGGGTTATCAATATTTTCAACTATTTCATGATTGTCATCAAAATTACCCCTTTCAAGAATAGGATTTCCATCGAAAAAATTTCCGTTTGTTACTAAATTATTTGCTTCTGGTAAGGTATCAGTTTCAACTATTGGATTATATCTCGATGTAATTTCTGGTGTTTCATCATAATCTATAACAAATGCATCTCTTATTTTAAGAGTACCACCTACCATTGCCTGCGACAATGAAATACTTCCACCATTTATAGTTACAGTTTTTCCAGTAACATTAAAGGTAACATTAGATTCCCCACTTACATCTGAATATGATAAACAGGTATAACCCAACAATCTAAATTGTTCAAAATAATCTGGATCATTTATTGCTGGATTTGGTCTTAATCTTATCTCTGTACGAGACGGTGATAATTCTTGTAACCAAAATTTATCTTCTTGAACAAGTAATTCTATTTGTGGATCTTCAAACGGAATCAATACTTCTGGATCTTGAGGCATTGGTTGTGCCGCTAAAATTCTACCATTTGTTTCTACAATAAATTGATCTTTCCAAATTGATTTATCTGATTTTTTTGTTAATATAACTTTATTAGAACCACCAATTTGTCTTAAAAAATTATAAACTACTTTATAAGTTCCTCGTTCATAACCAAGTGTTCTAACATGAGTACCTATATCTAAATTTGTTGGTAGTGGATATTCAAGTTGACCAGAAGCCAAATAATTATCAGATGTATCATAAACACAATACTCAATTATATCGGATGTTAGTGTACCAAAAGGTGCAATAAGATCACCTTGATTTAGACCATCTATTCCAATAAGAGGCAAATCTTTTTCTTTTAATCTTGATAATTTTCCAGTATTTGCTTCTTGTGTTAATTGTTGTTTTTTTGGCATTAGAATTCCGTAAATTCTCGTTTTATTATTTTATTGAGTTCTTCGTTTTCTTCATATATCCAATACCCATCTTGATATGAAAGAGTATGATTTTCAGGATGACTTGTTCCATCAGTTCCTTGACCTGGAATTATTTTTTCAAATAAAATAATATTTTTAGATTGTTTATCTCTTAAAATTCCACCCGTTATCTCTCCAGCATTAGTTACCTTTTGAATCTGTTCTAAATACTTGGACTCGTCTTGATTTGCAAGAGATTGATAAAATGGAAGATTTTCTAATTCATCTTTCGAATAAGGCATTTTTTATCTCACTACTTTAAAGGAATGTTTCTCGTCATAGAATTCTACTGTCTCATCAGCAGTTCCACTACCACTAACAACCTTATATTCTACTCTATAAAATCTTTCTGCTTGTAATCCATTCAACCACACATTAAAATAATTTCCAGTTGAATCACAACTTACTATTGAACCACTTCCGAATGGAACAATAATTTCTTCTGTATAAGCATCTTTTATTTGATAGTATGTACTACCACTTGGTAGATATTTTGCTGTTGTATATCCCGTACTATATCCACTTGTTGAATATGTCTTTTCAGGATATCTTTCTCTACCTATAACTCTAAATTTTACTTTTGATTTTTCCTTATATTCAGGTCGTAATCCTCTCATATAAAGAACCATATCTTCTAAATTATCAGATGAAAGTGCCGATAATGAACCAGTATTCCATTTGGAATCATCCCAAACTACTTCTAATTTAGGTTGATAAATTGTATTTGTTTCTCTACCAAAAAATATAAAGTTTCCATATTGAGTAGTATTTCCTTCTTCCACATTTGAATCAGAATTTCCCATGCTACCACTTCTCTTTAACATAAAACCTTCGTTTGCATATGAAGAACCACTATAAATCCAATTATTTACAATACCCGTTACATCCATTCTAACATCTTTAGGTTCGTGAGTAAATGATTGAGAGGCCTCTAAACTATACTGACCAGTTGAACCACTATACCAAGTTCCACCACCACCCGATAAAGTCTGTGTTGTATCAGTTCCACCAGCCAAAGTTAAAGTTGTACTACCAGATGCAAATGTGATACTATTACCACCCGTTCCTGCATCTGATGCTGTAACTGATAATACTGCTGCTGCACTTGATGCAGAAACACCAACATCAGTAATAGAATTTATTTCATTTGATAAATTTTGAGTAGAAACTGTTAAACTTGATCCAGTTGCAAAATAGTAATAATTAGCATCTGATGTATCAGTTTCTCCTGTTGCAGATGGTGCGAAATAATATTTTGTTCCACTCGAATTAGTAAGAGTAAAAACATCTTCACCACCACCAAGTATTCCACTTAAAGTAAAACTACCAGAAGATTTTCCCAAACCCAATACTGAATTATAAGTTGAATACCAAGGAGTTGCTGATGTTTTATTATCTTTATATTTCCAACTCGAACCATCCTCGATAATAGGATTAGATTGTGCTTTACCAGAACCCATATCCCAAGATTGACTAACTGGATATGCATATAATTTTTGTGATACATTTAATCCAGTAGAATTGGCATCATATAAATTTAAATAATATTTAGGATTGGATATAAGACCATCAACAATAGATTCAGAAATATAAGTCATATCAAATTTAATAAGTGCACGAGTAACATTAATTACTGAACCATCATCATTCATATCCTTTCTAATTTCAAGAATCTCATCGAGTCCAGTATTCATACTTTTACTGACTTCATATAAAGTTGTATCTTTGGTTGCGTACTCGAAATAATGCATTATAAGTCTCCCATTACCCTACCTCGAATATCTGTATCGGGGTGTCTAATTTCAAATATTGTTGGATCAACTGGAGGATAAACTACACTATTAAATGTTGCAGTTGATATATCATATATATTTTGAGAATATACTTTACCATTCATAGTCCCCCACTTATTATTTACGGTTATAAGTTCTGCACTATTTTCAAAAGGTTTAACTACGGTGGCAACTCCTTCAACTGAAAGTATTTCGGATGCTATATCCGCTAATATTATTGGTTGATTTATTTGCCATTTATCTGTATTAAAATATAATTTTAATGCATCAACACATCCCAACAATACTTCATTCTTATTAAATCCTCTTTTAGTATAAATTGCAAAATCAAGACCTATATTACATACCCACGCATCTTTAATTTGAACTGCGTCTGTCATCATTCTATATTGAGTTAAATAAGTTTTTATATTTTCTTTAACTGCGTCGTTTAGTGCTACCAATCTTTTAGTATTACTATACCCCAAACAATACATATTTAATGCCAATGGATTAGGTTGATATGTAGCGTCGGCTTCATTTTGTCCAGTTGCTGCAACTTGTTCATCCTGTAACATATAAACTTTAGCAATATTACCATACTTTGCTGGTAATGAATATATACGAGTTATATAATCATCTTTAGTTACTGCTCTACTTTGTGCTTGAAAATAAGCTGCTGCGTTTGTTCTAACTTCCTCAATCGTTTCAGCTCCACCACCTCCAGTTGCTGGATTTGGATTTGTTACAGCCGTTGAATTTAATGTACTTGTTCTTAAATTACTATCTAAAGTTTTAGATGGATCAAATTCTGGACTATGTGATGTTATATTATTAATTGTATTGGAAGCCACATTATCAACAACACCACCACCGTAAGAATATTTAATTGTCAATGTAGTATTAGATGGTGCCTGTCCATAAGTTTCTGTTTTCAAAAAATTTGCTGGATCAAAAGCTGTATCGAGGAAACTTGGTGTTCCTGGTAAACTTGAACCAACTGAACTTGGATTTGGAATAATTTCTTCATCAGAATTTGTTGCTGTTCCAGAACCAAATCTCAATTCTGTTTTACCATCTGGCCTTATATAAGTTTTAAATCTTTTAGATGTCTTAACAAGTTTTAATAAAAATGGTGCAAAATTTCTACCATTAACTAAATCAGGAGAATTATTTTCATTATTTTGAAAATCTGCATATACCGTATCTTGTGCCAAAAATGGAACTTCATACCATAGATTTCCATCACTATCTGTAATTGAAATAATTTCTAACACAGGATTCTGGTCAAGTACTATTCGTTTATATTGTTCGGCCGGTCCAAATGTATGATACTCCGTAGTAACCGTTCCACTAACTGCCTGTACTTGTTTTTTTAATAACCATTTGGTAACATTCTTGTCATCATCTACTTCAAAAATAGAATCTTCTCTTGGGCTCATAGAACTTGAATCACTAAAAATTACATCATTGGTGGTTCTAAAAGCAGTTCCATTAGCAGATGTTCCTATCATACCTGAACCTATGGTTAAACAATAATCTTCATTGGGTTCTCTTAATTCACTTTCTGCATTTGCAGTAGATTGTGCTGGTACGGTTTGGAAAACATCAAGAGTTACGGTTGCAGGTGAAGCCTGTCTTGGTCTATATCCGTATCCTTGTGCAATTTCATATATAGTTTTCTTTTCTTCTGCAAAAGATAACATACTTTCTTTAAATTGTTCATCCATATAATAGGACAAGGTATCACCAACATATGATGCCATTTCTATAAACATCATACCTGGATCCGATTCATTAAAATCATTATATGTATTTGGGAAATATGTTTTAGCAAATTCAATAAGACCATCTCTAAATGCAGAAAAGTCCTTATTTAAATATTTAACATCTTTACTAACTCCCTTTGTAGCCATTTTCTTCTCCCTTATTGATTAATCGCCGATTCGAATTGGTCAAAACTTACTGATACTGATCCAAATCTATCAGGTTCAAATGATAATCCAAAATCAATATTTATATTAACTTGATTAACATTATAATCTGGCATTTGAACTTCTATATTTTTTATATTTATATAAGGCAACCACTTTGAAAGTGAATCTCTAATAGAAGATTCTAATATGTCACCAAAATCTTCATTCATAGGTTCAAATAATATCTTATGTAAGTTTGAACCAAAAGTAGGTAATCCAAGTCTTTCACCAGGAATAGTTTGTAATAAATTTATAATATTATATTTTGCCTGTTGAAGTGTAGTTTTAGTCTGTTTAAAATATCCAGTTTCAGAATATCCCATAGGAAGTTTTAATCCAATATGAACATCTGGATTTAAATCTTTTTCTCTTGCTCCCACTTATATTCTCCTTAGTTTCCTATTGCCATATAGTTTATTGTTTGTTCACCACTAATATTATCGTGTCTATCAATAGTAAATCCTGTTTTAGTAAATGTTGTTGCTTCTACTGCCCAAGTTTTATGATCAGTATCGGCATTTCCAGATTGTCTATTTACCGTAACTGAAAATGTTGAATTTGGAAATGGTATTGGATATTGAATCACATAAGCCTCATCAGAATTTCTTGTATCAAATCCCCATTGTAATAAAATTCCATTTGGTAAGTAAGTATATCCAATAGGTCCCAACTGAAAACTCTTTTCGGGGTCTATACCAACTTTATATATTGTCCCATGATATTTTATATCACCATCTACTTCTAAATCACCTTTAAATTCTAAATCACCATTGAATTTAATTAAATCACTATTTAAAGTAAGATTTAATTTATCAAATATCTTTTTAAGAACTATTATACTTTTAGCCTCATTAAGATTTGATTTGGCTACTGTTTTAAATCTTTTCAATAATCTTGATAATCTTGATTTTTTAGATTTAGGATTAGTCTGAACTTGTCTAATGTTTAACTGATTTCTCCTACCTATAAAAAGAGCTCCAGGTAATCTATTTTCTAAATAAGACTTATTATCAAGTTTATCTATTTCATCTTCACCAGTCAAATAAGAATGAATTGCATCAGCTTCTTCCTTTGCTAACTGTGCGTTTTCTTTTCTTATTCTCCTTTTAGTTTCACTATCTTGGTCTTTAAAAATTCTTTTATTTTTAATTCTCTCAAGTTTATATTTTAGAAACTTTTTATCTAATGCCATTATTTACCTCACTATGGACGATAGTTCGCTCCACCCTTTTTCTGTTCGATGGCTTTCATTACTTTAGAATAATCTTTTGTTAATGCGTTTGTTACATGGTCAGGAACTTGGTCAACAGAAACACCAGCTTTCTTTATAGAATCAACTGCTGCTATTTCTCGTTTCTTTTCCTTTACGGATTCTGGATTACCATATCCAGATTCTTTAACAAGTATATCATTTATCTTACTACTATCGTAGATTCCACCACCCATTGTTTGATATCCACCACTTTCTCCTTGTGGAACTCCACCAACAGTTTCATTCAGAACTCTATTAAGTGCCTCATTTGATGTATATTGTACTTCTTTTTTAGGATTCTGAACTTTTTTCTGTATTGGAGCTGAAACTAATTCGGTAAGTGAAGATGAATCATTATCTTTAATAAATATCTCATTCATTTGTTTTTTAACTTCCTTACGAACTACCAACTCAATTATCTTTATTAGTTCTTGTTTTTTCATTATTAACTCCTTTGTTATTATAAACCTCTTAAATATTCATTTAATTCTGGGTCTGCAAAACATCTATCTAATTCCTCTAATTGTTTTGCCAATTCACCAGATAGTGCCGAAGTATCCACTTCTTCAAAATCTGTATCTGCGTCTAAATCATTCCAAACACCACCCGCATCTTCACATTCCTTTTTAGTTAAATGTTCTGCTATAGAACAAAAACCTATACCATCTGAATCATCCATATTCATTTTTGAAGTTTCTTCCTGTATCTTATTATACATATCTTCTAAGTCTTTTAATTCATCAGGATCTATCCATTCTCCACCTGCTGCCTCACATTCTTCTTTAGTAGGTAGGTTATCTTGATTCATACATTGTGCAAGAAGTTTTGCGAGTTGTGCATATAATACAGGTAATATCGTAGAAAACCTTCCGATTGTTTTTACTAATAAACTTACACACATATCTACCAAACCCATTATGTTTAATATCTTCATCAACCCTTCAATTATAGGAACAACAAATGGTGGTGTCCATTTTAAAATCTTTTTTGCAATCTTTATGACCTTTTGAATTATTTTAATAACTTTTATAATTTTTTGCATTACAGGTAATATTTTCATTATCTGTTTCAATATTTGCTGTAATCTTTTAATGGTGGCCTTTACTGGTGGTGTACAAACATCTGGAGGTGTTAAAATAGACTGCTCCATTAGATTGTCAACTTGTTTTGTTAATTTACCTAATACTCCATTTAATTTACCTACTATTTCTTGTACCTTAGCAGTAAATCCAGTCATCATAAAGGCCTCTAAATCTGGAATTTCTAATTCTGATAATTTTGCTAACCAATCTTCATCTTCAAGATTTTCTAATTCTTCAACCTTACCTATACACATACCTTCTCCACCACCTGCATCATCAGTACCACCATCAGCACCTTCATCTCCACCAGCATATGCACCTTCATTTTCTACTTGATGTGGTGCCCCAAACCATTGTCCACCATCATTTACTTGACCTCTATATATTTGTGTTCCTGAAGGTACATGCTCTCCAGCGTCAAATTTAACTAAATCATTCCCTGTATCGGGCCATATTACAGTTGCACCACCTTCTCCTGCAACACAAGTATCAGAATCTATAAATTGCATTGGAAATTCTTCTATTCCATTGCATATAGCACTTCCATCTACAAGTTCAGATCCACCCATTATGGCCTTACCTGCTTCTAAAGTTACTTTCTGTCCTGCTATTGATTTACATCTTGTTGCCATTAATTATCTCTACTCTTTAACTACATGAACCTTCGTACTTTTTGCCTTCTCTAAATTTACTTTAGCCTCACCCAAATCTTTAATTAATGATGCACAGGCAGGTGCAAGAGAGTCAAGTGGTATCGGAAATCCTACACAAGTACCCATTGTAGGTGCCGCATTCATAGCAAAAGTCATTATACTTTGCATCAAATCACTTATTATCTTTATAGTAGTATCACCAAGTAATACTGGTTGAACTAATGATACATCTCCATTTGGATATCCAGTTGTTTGACCTTGACTTGGTGCACTACCAAGATATACATTCTCGTGTGCCTCTAATACTATTCTATTTTTACTAACTAAATTTATATCATTATTTGAATATAGAAATGTATCTTTCCTTGAATTAAAAACTAACCTATCAGAAGTTAGTATTATTTGATTCCCACTATTCTCTGTTTTAAATTTTGGATCTAATTCTTTAACTTTACTCTTGTGATGAGTAAGTGGAACTATCTCGTCTGTCGTCAAGTAAAGAGAAGAACCATCTAAATCTACATCCTCTACTACTGGTTGAGTTGGGTGATCCGAAACGAGTCCCTGTCCTGCTCTCATAATTATATTTGGTTGGTTGTCCTTTTCAGTTTTATCTGTACGATTTCCTTCATTATCAAAAGACTGAACATTATTACTACCAAGTCGAATAGATTGGCCGAACCTACCATTAAATGTTATATCTCCCTCACTTGCTAATATTTCTTTTACATCCCCGTTATATTTAAAGTTTTTAGTTACTAATTCATTTGTTTTTTCTACATCATCAGTTGCCCAATCGATTTCTGTACTTATTCCTGGATCAGAATTATTATTAACTGCATTAAACTTATTTACTTTTTGTGTATAATATTTTTGACCAATATAATCCATAACAATTACTACTTCACCTGGAAGTGGGTAATCTTTAATATTGGCTTCAAGTGGGGCGGCTAACACAGTAGAAGGATCATCAGGATTTGCACCTTCTTCTTCCTCTTCCAAATTTATTTCTCGTTTACCTGAAATCAATTCTCGACATCTAATATATCCGTATAGTGACCAATCCCTTTTACCAGTAGTGGGAATAAATGGTAAATCCGTTTCTTCTAAATAAACTTGAATAACTTCTGCAGGTTCTAATTCATAAAATTCAGGAAAATTATTTACCGCATCATTTATCAACTTATCAACTTCAACCGTACTCGTTACTCCATCTGTTCTATTTTTCAGTATAGATCCGGCTTTATCTCTAAACCAACCCATTAATTATCCTTAGTAGTTTGAATATCGTCTGTGATTTCATCTGATTTCTTTTGTATATCAACAACCACATCATCTATACTTTTGAGTAGTTGTTCTTTCTCTTTGTCTGATAAACCAAATTCTGCTTCTGCACCACCTTTAGCTTCAGCAGAAATTAATCTCTGAACTACGGTGGCCAACTTAATTAGTTGTTCATCATTCTTTACATTTATTTCTAAATACTCCTTTATCATAGGAATTAACTGAATAGCCATATCCCCATCCTTGATAAAACTCGTAAGTTCTTTAACCAATAATTCTAATTGTGTTTTATTATGTTTAGAATTGTCATAAATGTCTTGAAATAATGATGATAGTGATTTACCTTCAAATAATTCGTAATCTTGACTCATTATATTTTCCTTGCATTGTATTAAAAATAGATGTTATAACTCATAAATAAATATAAAATAAACGAAAAATGAGTGCATATATATTGCAAATTAAAAAATTATATATAATATATTTATTTATGTTGGAAGATATTCCAGCAACAGAAAACGGAAGTTAAGAATCCCTTTTTTGTTAAATGATAAGAAAATAAACGGGAGATAAACAATGAAGGAAGTCATCTCATTGGTTAAAGGCTGGTTGGACGATTTAGTTCACCTACTCATTTCTTTTGTAGCAATAGGAGCCGTTGGTGAAGTATTGTTCGGAAGTGGAGTCTTTGGCGTAAATGTTATTGGTAACCTGACATCAATCATAAATAAATTTGGCGAATCTGGTTTCGCTGGATTAGTCGCTTTATTGGTGTTGGTGGGTTTATTCCGTAAATAGCTATTATCGGATAATGAAAAAGGGGAACATTAGTTCCCCTTTTTTTTGCTTAAGATTATTTAAAAAGTATTGGTAGTGAATAATGTACTAATACAGGCCTTCCGTTTTGTTTGGCTGGTTCAAATTCAATTGCCATAACCTTACTTATTATAGCATCATTTAAAGCTATATTAAATGTATCTATAATATATGGTTCTACAATTTTACCTTTTTCGTCTACGGAAAATTTTACTAATACTTTTCCTCTAAGTTCTTTGGTATTTATTTCTGAAATGTCATCATAACTTAAATGAAAAGGTTTTTTCATTATTGGTCGTTGGTTCTCACCAGTTGGTAAGTCTTGGGCTACCAAGAAGCCCATTAGTAAAGAACACATTAGTCGCTTCATGTGATTTTCTCCTGGTTATTTAATGATAAGTACGGGAAAGTTATATCTAACTTTCAAACATAAATATTAAATACCCAAAGAAAAAAACGACTATATCTCAATTTGATAAGTTAATTTTCCCATTGTTGATGTAGGTTTGTACATTCCACCTACTATTATAGTATAGATTCCTGGTTCTATATATTGAGTTCTTTCTGATTTATATAACTTCCAAGTCCAAGTAAAATCTCTCGATGTTCCATCTGGTTTTGGATCTCTTTTTAATGATTGTTCGTGAACAACTATAAAGTTAGAATCAATTACCCATATTTTTGTATTTGGACTTTTAACTCTATATCTTATTTTTACAATATCACCTATTTTACCATTCCACTTTTCGTGAGTATCTTTCCAGGCATATAATGGATACTCATCAAATTCTGCATCTGTTACAATAGGCTTCTGTATACCTTCTGATACTTCGTCATCACCAAAGTATGTGAGTCCTAATACAACCATTATAAGTCCTATTAAAATTAGTTCTAATCTATTTTCTAAATCCATTTAATTATACCTTTCCAATCTATACTGGAATTTACTAAAAAAAACTACACAAGTCAAGTATTTTTTATCTTGACTTCTAATTGAGATAATAGAAAATTTATCTTTTCTAACTTGGGATGATCAGGATCTTTTTTGATCATTTCTTCTTTTGTATTTCGTAACTTACCATAAGCCTTCTGTAAGTCTATTAGTGCAATTCCTTTCATAGTTCTTCTGTAATATAAATAACTTATTGCTTCATCTTCTGCTTCCGCTCCACGAACTCCTGCAACTGCTGTGATCTGTTCTACTTCTCCATATATAGTATCTTCTATATTTGTTATCTCAACCCAAACCGTATTATCCCACATAGCATCTAAATCTAAATTATCTATCTCTGCTAATGCTTCTTGTGTATCTATACTATCTTGTTTGGCTTGTTCTATTTGTCTGATTCTTTCTCTTTCAGCAAATTCTCTGTCTAAATTTACTGTAAGAATTGAATCACATTCAGATAACCATCCACCATAACCTTTCCAAGCAGGTGAACCTTTATAATCTCTGTATTCTGTATCATCACAATCTTGTCCGTAGGCCTTACCTCGTTTAAACTCAGATGTTCTTGTGATGCCTTGGTCTCTAAAGACTTGTTCGTCTACTTGACTATAACTTAGTTGGAAGTTCAGACAAATAAAAATTGTCGCGGTTATATGTGAAATACCAAATTTCATTGTTCATTCTCCTATGGTATAATTTAGTTCCATCAAATTGCCATTCTTTATCTTCATCTGGTATTCCCAAACCAAGAGTAACAATGACACCCCTTGTGCGACCTAAAACAGAAAGTGGATGTTCAGGCCAACTCTCTGTTCCTGTTAATTCTTCTTGTTCTTTCGCGTATAATTCTAATTCTTCCCAAATCTGATAAGCGAATTTCTTTTCAAATCTGAGTTCTTCTAATTCAATTCTTTTTTCAAATCTTGGTACTGCCATAGCACTCAAAATACCAATCAAGAGAATCACAACAACTAATTCTATCATGGTATATCCTTTATTCATTAGAGTTCTCCTACTACATATTCCTCGTATGATGGACTATCAGGATCATTATCTTCAATTACAATTCTGTTAGTTACCCATCCGTGTTCACTTGTATCTATTTCTATATAATAAGTATAAGGATTGTTGTTTGTATTGTATGGTAAATTTCCACTAAATAACATATCTGGAGTTCTACCATCACTTAGTATGGTTTCTCGGTATGTGGAATCGAGAAGTGAATTTTCTGGCTCTGTTGGAAACCCAAATTGATTATCATAATAATACTGAACAAATGTATCTCTGATAATATGCATATTAGATTTGTTTATTTGTGCCTGAGTGTCATTAACCAAAGAGTTAAAAGTGGGGATAGTAGTTGCTACCAAAATCCCCACTAAAACTATTGTTACGACTAACTCAACCAAAGTAAATCCAGCAGAGTTTTTCATGAGTGACTATCCTATTCTAAATCTTCTCTATCGCCAAGAGTTCCAACATCGGAGTTATCTCCTGTTTGGACACCCTTGTCGTAGTCCCAAGCAAAACGGCTATTATCTTTTCTCTGATGGGTGATTTGTAGAGATGTGGTATTATATGTCCACTCCCCATCTACATCAGCATCAGTTACATCAGTTGTATATCCGTTAGGTTTTCTGTCCAAACCATCCCAGGGATTGTCTGGCCAACTTCTACGACCATTATCCAACATTTGTTCGGTAGCGTAAACTTCTAAACCTGCGTCAATTTGTGCTATGACTGCATCTTCAGCTGCTTCTTCTGCCTTTGTAATTGTTGAGGCGTATCTTGGAATTGCCACTGCGGCGAGAATACCTAAAATAATCATAACCATAATGAGTTCAATTAAAGTGAAACCATCTTGTGTTTTTGATTTTTTAAACATCATATTCTCCTTTCTTTCTCTCGTTTAAGGTACGAGTGTTTTATGTAATTCAGATGGATTTTCAACATCTGCTACTACTAAGGCAGGACTCTTTGCAGAAGTACCACTACCTGATCCTGGTATCACAAGATAAATGTAAGCTCCATCCTGAAAGGGTGATGCTATACCTGCGTTACCAAAGTTTTTCTTGAAGTCATTTGCTCCATCAGTATCAAATAAAACATCTACTTGATGTGTTTCACCTGCGAAACTCATCCAATCTCCTGCAAGTGCATCTTCATCATCTACTGATGGTGAAAAGACATATACGAAGTCTGAGTTGTCGTCTGTGTATGAACCAATATCTTCTAATATATCTTCGATATATGCTTCAAGAGCCGCATCTGTGTCTTGACCTTCAGTTAGTCCAATTCCACCAACTTGTGAATCATACTTAGATTGTCCTGGGAAACGACCTTTTCCTTCTTCAGATACTGCGTTGTTATAATAGTTGTTAGCTACTGTAAGAATTTTATCAATGTTATTCATTGTTTTTTTCTGTTTAGCACCATCACCAACAGCACCAAATTTTGGAGCAGCGGTAGTTGCTAAGGTAGCCATCATTGCGGTAGTAACTGCGAATTCTGCGAGAGAATTACCTTTGTTACTCTTTATTTTTCTCATTAGGTTTATGAACATTTCAGTTCTCCTTAACTTTTATTTCGTTTGACTCCATCCTTGTGATGTTGTCTACACTATATATGGTACAAGAACTATACCAAACTACCCCATTTTGAGAAAAAAAATAAAAATAATTTTAAGTGTCTATATAATTGAAGATGTAGGGGCACAAAAAAACCCCATTAAAAAAATGAGGTCTTTTATTTTTTAGAAGTTTTTTAAGAGTGTATCATTTCGTAACAAAAATATGTAACACTACATAACAGAATGTTACAGAAATGATCCAGTATTCGCTGTATCTAATTGTCCAGTCTGTTGAAACTCTTTCATAAGATTCATATTATACTTCTTCATAACATTTACTATACGAGTAATATGTTGAGTTTTAGAACCAGTCATCTCACGAATTAGAATATATAAAGCCTTCTTGTTAAAGTTTTCTATATTCTCTCTTCGTCTAAACATCTCTAATACAGCATCTGCTACAAGAATATCTTTTTGTCGTCTAAATATATTTGGAAGATTTGTTTCCCAATAATCTAACATCTGGTTAACATACTCTTGATTAAAACTGGCCACATTAGACGCGTCTTGACTCTCACGAATATTATTTGAATAATCAAGAACTTCCATCTTATCGTGAATCTTATAATTCTTATAATTCTTATTATTATGAAGAATCAAATAGTTCTTTGCAACAATACTAAAGTATGAAAACGCCTTTCCTTTACCCTCTTTGAACTTATGCATATTCATCACGAGAAATGAAACCACTTCGTGCTTAACTTGTTCTGATGGAACATCAAAGTAATAAAACTTAAATGTATGAATTATATTTTCTGCCAACTTATCAAATGCAAATTTAATATGGTCGTTATAAATAATATTCTTTAATCTAGCATCATCTGAATTATTATAACGAATTATTGCATTTTCAACCACTTGGTCAAAATAATAATTTTTAGGTTTCTTCTTTTTCTTTACTGGTTTCTTTACTACTTGTTTAGCTTTAGCCACTTATTTCCTCTCCTTCTGTAAGGTCATTTAGTTCATTAATTACTTCTTTTATTGAGTCAAATATAGAACCCACTTCATCATCTGATTCAAAGTGACCAGTAGAATCTATATCTTTTAATTCTTGTTGGACTCGTGTAATTCTATCTCCAAAAGTTTCTACCCAAGTTTCGAGTAGTTCTGTCTTTTTCATCAAATTCCAAATTACATATCCTTCAACAAAAATAACAACTCCTAATCCTATTTCTAATATCATGAATTATCTCCAAATAGTTCATCAAACAAATCTTGATGTTTACTTTCCATAACTTTATCATTATGTTTTTGTTTAGGTTTCTTTTCTTTTTTACCAATACTAATATTTTTAATATTAGATAATCTACTTTCCATTTCTTCTTTGTTATCCTCATCTTCTCGTTTCCATTCATCAAATTCGGCTTGTGTTGCCATATGGTCAGCCCAATGTATGATGTATGGCATATGATTTTTTAAGGAACGACTTGCGTCAAACACTTTCATATAGTAGGTGTTTGCTTCGTCATAGAGTCCATCAGATACCTTGATAGCAAGAGTTTCTTTTAGATTAACCTTTACTCCAAAGTGTTGTAATATGAATAAAGCTCTATCCGTTACTCTCATATTATCTATTTCTGTATTATGTGTAAAAACCTCACCGAGAGTCTTTCTTCTCCAATCATTATCTTGTGGAATGTAATACTCCGCAGTTAAATCTCCGACCTTACCCAAGTCGTGATGTAGAGCAGAAAAGATGAGTTCTTCATCTGTCCAATCTTTATAACCACCAACCTTTTCATAGGTCTTGGATACTTCTAATGCTGTTTCAACCACATGAAGTACATGGTTTACATAACCACCTGCATAACAATAATGGTATTCTTCTTTTCCTGAAGCTGGTGCAACTATCATTCTATCTTCAAAGAATTTATACATTTCCAAGAGTTTCTCTTTTCGTTCACCCTCAAATGTATCTTCTACAAGTTGCAACAACTTATTCCAGTTATCCAATAACTGGTTTTCTGTTAGTTGTTTCATTTATAACCTCTTTATAATTTTGTCAATTTTCCTTTTTCAGTTTTAATTCTATGTTGGTAAGTTCCTTCTGTCTGTACTACTACATACTCATCTTTATCAATACTCTCTATTTGATAGGCTGGTTGATTTCCTTGATCTATTCCTACTAATCTAACCTTTACCCAATCCCCTACTTTTAGTTCAGTATTCTTTTTAGACATTTACTCTCCTTTATTTATGATTTATTATTTTGTATTAATTGTAAATTGTCTGTCCAATTCATCTTGTAGATATGGACATTTTCATATTTGTATGGTTCTACATGCTTGGATTCTAAGATATCCACAACATTAACCCATTTAGGATTCATAGTATCTCTTACTTGATACACTCCATCCTTAGTTTTAGTTCCCTTTATTAAAATGAAATCACCATATTCAAATGGGCCTCCCCATCTTTTTA
>Ga0208407_1000174_pt1 | contig 29945 bp, 34 predicted proteins | sample ETNtaG_9_FD_185775 | JGI IMG/M metagenome (GOLD analysis project Ga0208407, IMG submission 185775) | Marine microbial and viral communities from oxygen minimum zone, Eastern Pacific Ocean - ETNP201406SV69 (SPAdes) (version 2) | ecosystem: Environmental > Aquatic > Marine > Oceanic ...
CTATTACACCCTCTTCAATTGTTAGGATAGCTTGAAATCGATTAATTAAAGATTTTAGATAACTTTCATCCATTGGTTTAATAAATCGACAATTAACTAGTTCAATTGAAATACCATCATTTTCAAGATCTTTTGCAGCTTTTTCAACATTATAAGAAATCGGACCCACAGTCAAAACTGCTATATCTGAACCTGAGCGTAAAACTTCCCAACTACCTATAGGCAATAGCTCTGCTTGTCCATTTTCATCAAAATCAATTGCACTAGATTTAGGATACCGAATAGAAAAAGGGGATTCTTTCTGGTTAAGTGCAGAATAAAGCAAGTGACGAAACTCATTTCCATTTCTAGGTGCAGTAACAACTAAATCTTGTATACAACGCAAATAAGCAATATCTAAAGAACCATGATGCGTTGGCCCATCTTCACCAGCAATCCCTGCTCTGTCCATGCAAAATATAACAGGTAAATGTTGAAGAGCAACATCATGTACAATATGATCAAAAGCACGTTGCAAAAATGTTGAATATATAGCCACTATTGGCCTTAATCCCTCTGTTGCAACTCCTGCTGAAAAGGTAACGCCATGTCCTTCAGCAATTCCTACATCAAAATATCTATCAGGGAATTCTTTTTCATATGGGACTAAACCAGTCCCTTCTCTCATTGCTGCAGTTACGCAGATGGTATCATCACGATTGCGAGCAACTTCACATGATAAATATCCAAAAACATCTTGAAAAGAAGGTGTGGTTTTAATAACAGGTTTTTTTGCTTGACCATTACTTGAATTAGGCTTGACTGCATGAAATTTTACTGCATCCTTATGATATTCTCCATTCTCTACCTGAGTAGATACCATTCCTTTCCCTTTTTTGGTTAGTATATGCAAGAGGACTGGCTGATTAATATTCTTAATATTTTTCAATGTTTTTACTAGTTCATTAATATCATGACCATCTATAGGTCCAAAATACCGAAATCCAAGTTCATCAAATAATACACCTGGTACTAAAAGTGCTTTTAGACTTTCATCTATTTTTTGAAGTATTTTTTTAGATAATTTCTTTCCCCACGGCAATGAATCAGTAATATTCCAGATTTCATTCCTTATTTTATTATATAGTGGATTTGTCGTGATTCGTGTCAAATATTTGCTTATTGCACCAACATTGGGGCTGATTGACATTTCATTATCATTTAACACTACAAGAATCTGAGTATTTAAAATTCCAGAGTTATTTAAACCTTCATATGCTAAACCTCCAGTCAATGATCCATCACCAATAATTGAAGCCACTTTATAATCCAGTTTTTTTTGATCTCGAGCTGCAGCCACACCTAGAGCCGCTGATATAGATGTAGAAGCATGTCCAGCACCAAATACATCATACTCACTTTCATTTCTCTTCAAAAAACCACTTAACCCGCCATATTGTCTTATTGTATCCATTTTACTAAACCGACCAGTTAATATTTTATGAGCATAAGCCTGATGACCGACATCCCAAATCAGCTTATCTTTTGGTGTATTAAATACATAGTGCAAAGCAACTGTTAGTTCAACAGCTCCTAATGTGGGCGCTAAATGCCCGCCCACAGCCGTTACGGTTTCAATTGTATAATTACGAACTTCTTCACATAATTCTTTTAATTCTTCTATTGAATAATTTCTGATATCTTTAGGAGAATCAATATTTTTTAAATATTTAAGCTGCATGAAGTTCTTTTCTATTATTAATTATATTATTAAATGCAATCTCATGAAAGATAGAAACACCATTTAGTTCAGGGTGAAATGAGAGGCCAACATGTTTACCAGATTGAACAGCACATGGTGATCCTTTATAATTAGCTATTATATTCACATTTTTACCATAGCGAATGATTTTTGGAGCTCTTATAAACGTTGCATCAATTCTTTTTTGGAAATTATTATAGTTAATAGTTAAAGATTCAACTAATGAATCAATTTGTCTTCCTGAAGCATTTCTTTCTATATCAATATCTAATAACTTAAAAGTGTTCACACGATCATCCATTGCATTATTAGCCATCATAATTAATCCTGCACATGTACCTAATATTGGATTTTTATCTGCAAACAAACCTATGGATTCGAATAATCCTGAGCGATCAATGAGTTTTGTCATTGTAGTTGATTCTCCACCGGGTATAATTAGTCCACTAATATCATCAAGATTTGAACTATATCGAACATATGTTGATTCCACGCCTAATTGATCAAGAATTAATTTATGTTTCTGAAAATTACCTTGCAGAGCCAATATACCTATTTTCTTCACCACCCTCTCTCCTGTAATAATTGATCTTCAGGGATTTCTGATATATCTAAACCTTTCATTGCTGGTTTCAAACCCGTTGATACATTAAGTAACTTTTCTGGGTCCTCAAAATATGTTACAGCTTCTACAATGGCTGCTGCGCGACTTGCAGGATCCTCTGATTTAAATATTCCAGAACCTACAAATACTGTTTCTGCACCAAGTTGCATCATTAATGAAGCATCAGCAGGAGTAGCAATACCTCCAGCGGCAAAATTTGGAACAGGTAATCTACCCAAATTTGAAACCTGTTGAACAAGAGAAAAAGGAGCTCCCATATTTTTTGATTCTGCCATTAATTCATCATCATCCATTTTTGTCAGTTTTTTTATATTTGATTGCACTTCTCGCATATGCCTAACTGCCTCAATAATATTCCCGCTTCCAGCTTCACCTTTTGTACGAATTAATGCAGCTCCTTCTCCGATTCTTCTAAGAGCCTCACCTAGATTTCTACATCCACAAACAAAAGGGACTTTAAAAGAATGTTTCCATATATGGTTTTTTTCATCAGCAGGAGTTAAGACTTCACTTTCATCAATAAAATCAATTTCTAGTGCTTCTAATATTTGAGATTCAGCAAAATGACCAATCCGGCATTTTGCCATTACTGGTATAGATACCGTATCCTGAATTTCTTTTATCATTGCAGGGTCACTCATACGAGCTATACCTCCGTCAGCTCTAATATCAGCAGGTATGCGCTCAAGCGCCATGACAGCTACGGCTCCAGCATCCTCAGCAATTTTTGCTTGCTTAGCATTCGTTACATCCATAATCACGCCACCTTTTAGCATTTCAGCAAGTCCAACTTTTACATCAAATGATCCTTTACTCATAAACCAACTCCTCCTCTGTTACTTTTCCAATTGATTTAATTTCTTCTAAAACTTCATTAATTATGTTATCAGGCGTTGAGGCGCCAGCAGATATTCCAACAGTATCAGATTTTAGAAACCAGTCAGCATCTAAGTCTTCTGCGCACGTTACTTGAAAAGTCCTTTCATTCCTCATCTTAGCTAATTCTGTCAATCGTTTAGAGTTAGCACTTGTAAATGATCCTATAACAATCATTATATCACAAATCTCAGAAAGATTTTTTATTTGTTTATGATTCCTTCTTGTAGGAAAACAAATTGTATTTACAAAACGCAAATCAAAGACCTTCGTTATCAAAATATTTATAATTTCCTGTACATTTTCTATCATCTGAGTTGACTGAGAGACAACACCAGCTTTCTTCATTTTTCTTAATTTCATTGCTTCTTTGGGACTCGAAACGACAAAAGCATCTTCAACCTGTTCTTTAATCCCATTAACCTCATCATGCCCATGATCACCAATAATAATAATTCTTCTATCCTCAGCATCTAATTTTTTTACTTCCTCATGAATTTCTGTAACTAATGGACATGTTGCGTCTACAACATTCATTACTTTTTTCTTTGATTCATTCCATATATCTGGAACGGTTCCATGTGCGCGAAATAATACTGGTTTGTCTTCTGGAACATCATCTAGATGTTTTACAACTTTTACACCTGATTCTTCAAATTCTTTTACAACATTTTCATTATGAACTATATCGCCAAGCATAAAGACTTCACCTTCTTTTTTTGAAGTTTGATGCGCAAGATTTACTGCGTCTCTTACTCCAAAACAATATCCTGCATCTTTTGCTAACAATATCTTCATGCGAGATTTAAACGTTGTTCTAAAATTGATTTTTTCATCTTTTCTACAGCATTTTCAACCACAGTATTCAAAGGGTTATTTATAACGGCACCTGAAGCATATTTATGTCCACCTCCACCTAGCGCCACTGCAACACCATTAATAATATATTTTCCAGCAGAACGAAAATTTAGTCTACAACTCTGATCTTTATTTTCCACAATCATCATTGAGACCTCAACACCTTTTATAGTGCGAACAAAATCGCTAAATCCTTCAACATCTGATTTTGAGGCTTTGACATTAGACATCAATTTTTGATCAATTATAAACCATGCAAATTCCCCATCTAATTCATAATGAATGTTTTGTAAAATATTTCCTAACAAAGTAATTCTAGATTGAGAGCTTGATTCATAAATCATTTGATAAATATTTGAAGTATTTATACCTACTTCAATACATTCAACAGCGATATTATGGCAATGGATATTTGTATTTGAATATCGAAAACATCCTGTATCAGTCATAACAGCAGTATATATCCCTTCTGCCATTAACTTCGATATGCTTCCTTCTCTGACGCTCTTTATATAATCATAAACCATATCTCCAGTTGAAGCAGCATTTAGATCAACAACATTGCAAGTGAATGGATGTTCTTTTGGGTGAGGATGATGGTCAATATTTAATGTTTTAATGTTGTGTTCCTTAATTTTCGTTTTTAGTTCTCTTATCCTTTTATAATCACCAACATCAAAAATTATTGCTAAATCAACAGTAGAAATCCAAGCATTATGCGTATTTGGATCATACGTTTCAATAATATCACCTTTATTTAAAAAACTATATTCATCGGGCAACATAGAGACATTAAGTATTCGACAATCTTTTTTAATTTCCTTTAAGTAATAATACATAGCTGTAGCACTTCCTAGACCATCTCCATCAGGATTTTCATGCATAGTGAGCAAAATTGTTTCTGCTTCATCTACATAGTTGTTAATATGTTTCCAATCAATCATTTTAATTCTTGATTTAGGATAGAATTTATGATTATTAAATATTAATTAATAAATCAATAATAGTATAAACAACTAACTTCTATCCCACTGGATTTCATCGCTATCACTAATCCTAAATAGTAATCTAGCAACAACAAACAAATAATCTGATAATCTATTAATATACTGAAGAATTTGAGGTGAAATTTTTTCCTTATTATTTAACGAGACAAGATCGCGCTCCGCTCTTCGACAAATAGATCTAGCTAAGTGTATTCTTGAACAAACATCATTACCGCCAGGCAAAATAAATTCTTTTAACGGAGGTAAATCATTATTAATTAATTCAATCTTTTTATCAAGATAGTCTATACGATTTTGATCAAGAAAATCTTTTTCAGAGTTAGGAATAGAAATTTCTGCGCCAATATTCAATAAATCATTTTGGATTGATTTAAAATCAATTTCTGGTTTTTTTGGTAACAATATAGTTGCGAAGCCAATAGAAGCATTTAACTCATCAATAGATCCTAAACAATGAACACGCAAACTATCTTTTGATACTCGGCTACCATCAGCAAGGGCAGTTTTACCCTTATCCCCGGTTTTCGTAGTTACTTTAGTAATACGCACTAGAAAAAGACTAAGCTAACAATAAAAAATATAGGAAATAGAATAGGTATGGAATATTTAACTAAATAACCAAAAAAACTTGGCATTTCAATACCTGATGATTCCGATATGGACTTGACCATAAAATTAGGAGCATTACCAATATATGTATTTGCTCCCATAAATACAGCACCAGCAGAAATTGCTAGAAGAGTATTATAATAATCATTCATAAGTAAGGTAGGATCACCTCCAGCAGTATTAAAGAATACAAGGTATGTTGGTGCGTTATCTAAGAAACTAGATAAAATTCCTGTTAGCCAAAAATACATGAAATTTACAGGGCCAGATTCATTGGAAACAGATTGGATAATGGCAGCAAGAGCTCCTTTGTCACCCGCCTTTAATATGGCAATTGCAGGAATAATAGTAATAAATATCCCAGCAAACAACTTTGCAACTTCCACAATGGGGAACCATGTATATTCATTTGCTTCTCTAATGCTTTTTGGCGTTTGTTGCCAACTTACATAGGTTAATAATAGTAGCAATATATCTCGAGTTAAGTTTTGTAATTCTACATGTACATGATAAATAGAAAAATGTATATGTGGCTTCCAAAACCCGCTTAATAAAACAGAACCAATTACACCTAAAAGCAATAATAGGTTAAACGATCCATCTAATGAAAGTTTTTCAGTATTTATGTCATCATTATTCTCTGCAACTGAGAAATCTTCTTTTTTATACAGGTAGCTATCCAATAAGAAATAAACAATAATTAGATAGCATACGACCATTAACATGGGTAAAAACATTGCAGAAGTGGTCCAGAAAAAAGATACCCCTTTCAAAAAACCTAAAAATAAAGGAGGGTCACCTAAAGGGGTTAAAGAACCCCCAATGTTGGCAACCAAAAATATAAAGAAAACAATCGTATGTACTTTATATTTACGATCCTGATTTGCGCGAATAAGAGGACGAATTAATAACATTGCAGCACCTGTTGTACCCATCCAACTAGCTAGCAATGTGCCAATAAAAATAATTAATACATTAACAATCGGTTTCCCAACAAGACTCCCTTTAAGTCGAACCCCACCAGAAATAGTAAATAATGCCAGTAAAAGGATTATAAATGGTACATATTCTAATAAGCCTACATGTAGTACTTCATACAAAGTCACATTAAAACCTACATGATTACTAATTAATAAAGGAATAAGTAATGAAACCGCCCAAAACATTGACACTTTTCCAAAATTTTTATGCCAAAAGTGCGGAGCTACAAGTGGAAATACTGCAATTGATAAAAGAATACCTGCAAAAGGAATGACCCAATAAATAGTTAATATTGATCCATCAAGATGAGGAATATGATGAGAGCCATCTCCGCTTGCTCCAAATAAGTGGATAGGAAAAAGAAATAATAAATAGATATATTTCAAATATTTCATTTCTTATATAATTATTTAATTAAAAATAAGTTCTAAAATTACTCTTTTCATAATTAAATCATAATAAATATTGAAAAATGAAATCATCTTTTACAGAATTAGTTGATATGGATTAAATTTATTTATGGATATTATAATCGGAATATTAATTCTGTTATTTGCTATCCTACTAATGTCTGTTGGTATAATCTTTAATGATAAACCGCTTAGTGGTTCTTGTGGAGGCAACCCTGATGGATCTTGTACTATATGTGGAGGAGACAATAGTAAATGTGAAGAACAAATATCAGATAATAATCCAATCTAAATTAAATTTTTATCCAAAACTATCATACGCAATCATTTCTGGCTCAACTCCTAAATCATAGAGCATTTTTTGACAAGCATCAATCATTGGAGGAGGTCCACATAGATAATATTCAACTTCTGTAGGGTCTTCATGATCATTAAGATAATTATCTAAAAGAACTTGATGTATAAAACCAGTTGGACCATTCCAATTATCTTCAGGCAATGGTTCAGACATAGCAATATGGAAAGAAAAGTTGGGGAATTTTTCAATAATCTTGTTGAAATCATCTTCATAAAACATCTCTCTAAGTGATCTGGCTCCATACCAAAATGAAACTTTCCTATTTGTTTTATTAGTATGAAATAAATCAAATAAATGGCTACGCATTGGCGCCATCCCTGCTCCACCACCAATATAAACCATTTCTTTATCAGTTTCTTTAGCAAAAAAGTCACCATAGGGGCCTGAAATAATAACTTTATCACCTTGCTTTAGGTTGAAAATATATGATGATGCTATTCCAGGAGGTGCTGTATCCCAAAGCGGAGGTGGAGGTGTTGCAATACGCACATTTAACATGACTTTATTTCCTTCAGCAGGATGGTTTGCCATTGAGTATGCTCGAAAACATTCCTCATCATTATTTGCAACTAAATCCCAAATATTATATTTATTCCAATCTGGATGATATTGATCCTCAACAGAGAAATCTGCATAGGCTAAATTGTGGTATTTAGGAATATCAATTTGTATATATCCTCCTGCAGTAAAGTTGAGATTTTCTCCTTCTGGAAGCTCTAGAATTAACTCTTTTATGAATGTTGCAACATTTTCATTTGATTTAACAGTGCATTCCCATTTTTGTATATTAAATATTTCCTCAGGAACATGAATTTTCATGTCTTGCTTAATTTTTACTTGGCATGAAAGACGCCAATTATCTTTTGCTTCTTTTCTGTTAATATGTCCTGCCTCAGTAGGTAAAATATCTCCTCCACCATCTAATACTTGACACTTGCATAAAGCACAAGTACCGCCGCCGCCGCAGGCTGAAGGTAAAAATATTTTTTCTGCAGATAACGCCGATAATAGTGTAGAGCCTGGTGCAACAATTATAGATTCATTTTCCTTATCATTTATTATAAGAGAAACATTATCCTGAGGTAATAGTTTTGATTGAGCATAATTTAATAGGATTACTAGTAATAGGATTACCCCGCTAAATACAATAACTCCTGATACGGTAGTTGCAATAAGCATTATAAATCAATCCCAGAAAATGCCATGAAAGCCATTGATAATAAACCGGTTAATAACATAGTTATACCAAGACCTTTTAATCTTAATGGCACATTAGAATAACGGAGTTTATATCTTATTGAAGACATTGATGCAATCGCTAAAAACCACCCTAGACCTGAACCAAATCCAAAGATAGTGGATTCCATTAAGTTATAATCTCTTTCTACTAAAAATAATGACCCACCCAATATAGAACAGTTAACAGCGATCAATGGGAGAAATATTCCAAGATTATGATATAACTTTTCAGAAAATCGATCAAGAATCATTTCCACAAGCTGCACCATTGCCGCAATAACAGCGATAAAAACAATAAAATTTAAATAACTAAGATTAACCTCTGGTAAACCAATCCAAGAGAGAGCACCCTTTTGCAAAAGATAATGGTGAATAGCCCAGTTTACTGGTGCAGTTATTGTTAAAACAAAAGTTACAGCAAATCCAAGACCTATACTGGTATCTACACGTTTAGAAATTGCTAAAAACGAACACATACCAAGAAAATAGGCTAGTAAAATATTCTCAATAAATATTGCTTTGGTAGCTAAACTTATATAGTGTTCTAACAAATCATTCTTCCTCTATTTTTCCAATTGTACGCTGTACCCATATAATTAATCCTAGGATAATAAATGCGCCTGGTGGAAAAGCAATTAATCCATTATCTTGGTATCCAGAAGCATACATTTCTTCCGATATTATTTGATAACCCATCAAAGAACCATTTCCAAAAAACTCTCTAAAAGCAGCAACTGCTACTAAGATAATTCCATAGCCCAAAGCATTGCCTAGGCCATCTAAAAATGATCTCCACGGACCTTCTTTCATAGCAAAAGCTTCAGCTCTTCCTAGAACTATACAATTTGTAATAATTAACGCCAAGAATACATTCAATTGTTTGCTCATATCATACATATATGCTTTTAGGTATTGATCTGTTAAAGTAACTAAAGAAGAGATAACTAAGAGAGCAAAAATAATTCGTACACGTGAGGGAATCATATTTCGAAAAATGGATACTATCGTATTAGACATCGTAAGAACAAAAATCACCGCTATAGACATTACTATTGCTGTATCCATTTTTACTGTTACTGCCAATGCAGAGCATATACCCAATACTTGCAAAGTAATTGGATTATCATGCATTAATGGATCTTTTAAAACTTGCCGAGATTTGCTATCAAGAAGCGACATTAGCCTTTTGACTCCAATCTGATCTTGTGGAAAAAAGAATCATATTTTTTTAAATCATTCATTAAAAACTCATTTAATCCTTTTGTAGTCATCGTAGCTCCTGATATACCATCAACTTGGTGGTATGCATTTGGAGACGATGTATCAACTTGTCCTTTAATTGATTGAATGCTTACTAATCTTCCATTCATATCAGTTATTCTCTTTCCAACAAAATTATTTGTAAACCAATCCTTCTCAACTTCACCTCCAAGACCTGGGGTTTCTCCATGTTTATAAAATCTTATTCCTTTAACTGTTGATCCATCATTTTCTAACGCAAAATATCCATATAGAGTTGACCATAATCCTTTACCTGAGATTGGAATAGCATAACCATCTATAGAATTATTAATAATTTTAATATATAAAGGAAATTGAGTTTCCATTTTATCTGTTGGGATTTCAGAGGGAGTTAAATTTTCAATTACTTCCCCATCAACACTTACTACCTTTTGAATTACTGAGGAATCAAATAATTTTTTTACTTCCTCACCTGTCCAAGAACCATCTTCTTCGCTGAATTCCAACGAATATAAAATGTTTTTCATAATATCAATTTCTTCATTGATTTCTTGAGTTTCCTTCAATGAAGTAGATACAAAGGATAATAGAAAACCAAGAATTATTGTCGTAAATGAAGTAAATATCAAAGTATATGCATTACTTTGCATAACGTAATTTCCTCTGATTAATATTTTTCTGTACAACAAAATAATCTATAAGTGGTGCAAAGGCATTCATTAATAGTATCGCTAACATTATTCCTTCAGGATAAGCTGGGTTTATAGAGCGAATTATTACTGTCAATGAGCCTATCAAAAATCCATAAATCCATTTGCCCCTATTTGTATGAGAAGATGTAACTGGCTCAGTAGCCATAAATGCTACACCAAACATAAAGCTGCCCATTACTAAGTGATAATGCGGAGGTAAGCTTAACATGGTATTTGATGAAAATGGCGCCAGTATATTAGTTAGTATAGCTGTGAAAAATAAACCAAGGGTTGCACCTAACATTGTCCTCCAGGAAGCAATTTTAACATAAACGAGGAATATAGCTCCAAGTAGAATAATTATTTTATTTGTCTCACCAATAGACCCTGGCACATATCCCATAACCATATTAATCCATGAAAAATCAAATTGATTTACATTATTTAATAAATCTAGCGCATTACTATTTTCAGTAGCAGCAGGTATAGATAAAGCAGTAGCGCCTGAATATCCATCAGGGGCAACAAGCCATACTTTATCACCTGCAATGGATGTCGGATAAGCAAAATAAATAAATGCTCTAGTTACTAAGGCTGGATTAAAAATATTATAACCAACACCACCAAAAATTTCTTTGCCAATTACTATTCCAAATGATGTTGCAACAAATACCTGCCAAAGAGGTATAGTTGGGGGCATTAATAAAGGAATAAGAGCACAAGTAACTAAAAACCCTTCGTAAATATCATGTTTTCTTATAACAGCAAAGAGAACTTCCCAAAATCCTCCAGCAATAAAAGTAACAAGAATTATAGGAATGATATATCCCATACCAAAAATAAAATTATCAAAAAGGGTGCGTTCTTTTCCTAAGGCTATTCCTGATTGAACACCAATATTTATCGCACCAAAGATATAACAAGGTATTAATGCTAAAACAACTAAAATCATCACTCTCTTTATATCAACGCTATCACGAATATGTGGACCAGAAGTAGTTTTTTTAGAAGTGGAAAATAAAAATGACTCTGTTGCTTCAAAGATTGGATAAAATTTTTGAAAAAGTCCACCATCCATAAATTTTGGTTCAATATTTTGAATTAATTTTCTTAGAGCATTTACCATATTATCCATCATCCTTCATAAGATTTAATCCCTGTCTGATTATTGATCCAACATCAATTTTACTTGGACAAACAAATGAACAAAGAGCAAAATCTTCTTCATCACACTCTAACAATCCCAATCCTTCCATTTCTTCAAAATCTTCAGCTAAAATAGATCGGTATAATGCATTAGGGTAAATATTCATCGGAAGTACATCCTCCCAAGAATTAATAGGAACCATTGGCCTTAAAGATCCTGACTGTTGTGTCGTAAAATTAAATGTATTTTTACTTTGAGATAGAAATGCATTTGTTACACTATATCTTGTATTCTCATTACCAGGCTTTAATAATCCAAGGAATTCTCTTTCATCCGAATTAGGAATAACAGATACAGTCGTGTCATAATAACCTAAATATCCATTTACATTTGTCTCTTTTCCCGTTAGAACATCACCAGAAATAATTCTATTATCATCCGAATGTAGATTATTAGATAAAAAGAGCTCAAGATTAGAACCGATACGTGTTTTTATATGCGCAGGTTTTTTTACTCCTGGACCAGCAATTGTTGCCACAATTGAAGGATCATAAATACCTTTAAGAAATAAATCTCCAATAGTAAGAACATGTTGAGCATTTACAACCCAGATAACTTCATGTGACTTCCATGGATCAATATGATGAATTTGAATCCCAACGTTTCCTGAAGGATGTGGTCCAATTACTGTGTGAAGATTTACATTCCTTGCAGAAGTTAATGTCTCGCAATTCGTATCAGCTTCAAAAGTAAGATGAACGCCTCCATCTGACAACTGATTTAATACATCAAGCCCAGCTTGAAATACTGATTGTTTATGACGTAAAGCAAAGTCAAGATTAACACTTAATGGAGCAGAATTAAAACCTGATATAAATATTGCTCTTGGGTTATCATTTGGATCTGCAATTTTATTAAATGGACGTTGCCTAATTATAGGCCACAAATTTGCTTCCAGAATCCTATCTGTTACTTTACTCTTTCCAAGAGAAGAAATTTCTTGGTATTTGACTGGAGAATGAATAATTGAGTTTTCTTCTTCATCTAAATCGATAATTATATTTTGGATAGATCTTCTTTCACCCAAAATAACGTCTTTGATCTCTCCACCGCCCGGTGATGCCCATTTAATATTTGGTTGTACTTTATCAAAAAATAATGGAGATCCAATTTCTACTTTATCTCCAACCTTAACTAAAAGCTTAGGTTTTACATATCTAAAGTCTTGTGGCTGAATAGAAACTGTTTTGGTTTTTTCTACATTATAATACTCATTTACCGGTGCACCCGATATCCTAATATTATGTCCTTTTCTAATTTTAATATGAGTCAAGTATATTTCCTAGGTAGAGAACAATTATATTTGCACAAAAAATAATAAGCTATCTTTAACCCAATTAAGTATTGGAGTCCAATAAATTCCAAAGAAAACTGATGGAATTGCTAAAAGCAAAAATATTATAGTCATTGAAAAAGGAGGAACAGCAATTTCCTCACTTGGTTCCCCATCTAAATACATCGTTTTTACTACTCTCATATAATAATAAAGAGATACTACTGTATTAATTGCCCCAAAAAAAGCAATCCAGTAAAAGGACGAACCAGCATTAATAAGAGCAACAAATAAGTAAAATTTTCCTATAAAACCAACTGTGGGCGGCAAGCCTGTTAAAGAAAACATAAAAACTGTCATCACAATACCAACAATAGGCATGCGCCATCCTAATCCACTAAAATGTTCGAAATTTTCTCCTCCTTCTTTTTGCGAAACATAAATAAGGACAAAAAATGCACCTAGATTCATAAAAAGATACATGACCAAATAAATCATTACAGCAAAGACACCTTCGGAAGAAATAGTTGGAAACGCCATTAACATATACCCAGCATGTGCAATACTCGAATAGGCAAGCATCCTTTTAACACTATTTTGTTGAATAGCTACCAAATTACCCATTGTCATTGTTATTACAGAAACGACGCCTAATATTTGTGGCCATGCAAAACTAACATCCGCATACCATCCTAGCGAACTTAAAGAGTCACCATTTACAAAAACCTGATTAAAAAAACGTATCATCAAAGCAAAACCTGCCGCTTTCGGAGCAACAGATAAATATGCTGTAATGGGAGTTGGTGATCCTTCATACACATCCGGTGTCCAGAAATGAAATGGAACAGCGGATATCTTATATCCGAATCCTGCTAAAACAAAGATAGTTGATAATGTTAAAGCAAGATTTGATGATGAGTCCAATACTGTAATTGCATCTCGAATAGCAAAAAATTTGGTTGTACCTGTGAGACCAAAAATGATACTTAATCCATACAACATAATTCCAGATGAAAATGCTCCATAAATAACATATTTTAATGAAGCTTCATTTGATCTAGGATTATTTTTAAGGTAACCAGCTAAAATAAAAGACATTAACGATACAACTTCAATGGATAAATAAACTGTTATTAAATCAATCGCACTAGCCATTAAAAACATTCCAAATACCATTATACATAATAGAGCATAGTATTCTCCCGTATGATAGCCTTTAAACTCATTACTATATCTACTAATTACAATAACAAGTAACGTAGCTATTAAAACTACAGATTTAATAAAACTTGCAAATGGATCAAAAGCCAATGAATCCATAAACAAAGTAGTTGGGGAGTGATTAGTGAGAAAAACTGCAGCTAATGTTGCTAATAGACCAACAATAACAAAGTTACTTACTTTATTGGCTCGAGTTGACACGGAAAAAATATCAATAATAATAGCAACTAATATCGTGGCAGTTAACACAAGTTCCGGCCAAAACAATGATATGCTTAACAGGTTATTCATCTATAGCTTTGCTAGTTAAAATATACCAGCTATCCCTCCAACTACTACAACTTGATCAATTAAGATATTCATTGTTTCTTTAATCATATCCAAGAAAGGTCGAGGGTAAACTCCAAGAAATATTGTAATAACTAAAAGGGGTATAACTGTAAATAATTCTCGATTATTAATATCAACAAGCTTTGTATATTTTTCATTTAGTTTTCCAAAAAACATTCGTTGAAATGCCCATAAGAAATATGCAGCATTTAATAAAATTCCAATAGTAGAAATAATTACAATATTACGAAAAACAGGGAATGCTCCAATGAAGCACATCGCTTCACTAACAAACCCTGAAAGGCCTGGTAAACCTAAACCTGCAAAAAATGCTAGTGCTACAATAGCTGTATATTTAGGCATTTGTGATGCAAGGCCACCAAATCCTTCAATATCTCTGTGATGCGCCTGCTCATAAATAACTCCCACTAGAATAAATAACATGGCTGATATAGTACCATGATTAAACATCTGGAATACAGCGCCATTCATTCCTGCTTGTGCAGCCATTAAATTCGAACCATTTACAGATCCACCAGCTATAACAGCAGCCATACCCAATAATAGATATCCCATATGGTTAATACTTGAATAAGCCACCATTTTCTTTAAGTCCTTTTGAGCTAAGGCACACATTGCTCCCCATATAACATTAATCATGCCTAAAAAGGCAAGCGCACCAGCAAACCACCAAACTGCATCAGGGAGCATCGTGTAGTTAATTCTTAACATTCCATATACTCCCAATTTTAGAAGTATTCCAGCTAATACTACTGATATAGCTGTTGGTGCTTCAACATGCGCCAAAGGAAGCCATGTATGAAAAGGAAATACAGGTACTTTAATCGCAAAACCAATAAACAATAATACCCATATTACTTTAATTGCACTCATTCCCCACCAGACTACTCCATCAAGAGCAAAGGGGGCACGTTCCATCATTAATTGCATATCAAATGTTTCACCACAAGCAAAATATAAGGCAAGTAATGCAATTAGCATTAAAACAGAACCGAATAAAGTATATAAAAAGAATTTTATTGCAGCATATTCTCTTTGGGGCCCTCCCCACATTCCAATCAAGAAATACATAGGCAATAACATTACTTCCCAGAAAACATAAAATAGAAAAAAGTCCAATGATAAAAAAACGCCCATAACACCCGTATTAAGTAAAAGAAATAAAGAAAAATAGCCTTTTACTGCACGATCAATATTCCAACTAATAAAGACACCAAGAAATGAGATTAATGCATTCAAAGCGACCATTGGCAAACTAAGCCCATCAATTCCTAGAATATAACTTATTCCAAGAGATGGTATCCATTCAGCTCTTTCCATGAATTGAAAGGAGCCATTAGTTGCATCAAAAGCTGACCACAATATAATTGTTACAAGCAACTGGATACCAGTTGCACCAGCTGCTACTTTTTTAATCAGATCTTGTTTTTCTCTTGGAATGAATGCTATTGCAACCATCCCCAAAACAGGAATCCAAATAATCCAACTTAAAATATTATCCATACGATTGTCCTAATCACTTCATAGTTAAAAAGATTGAAAAATTATAATAATAATCACTCCAAAAAGAGCAAACAGCATATAGTTTTGTAAACGTCCAGTCTGAATTTCTTTCAAAGATGATCCAGCTTTACCCATTGATCTACCAAGTCCATCTACGATAGTTTGATCAAGTCCATCATAATCTATCTTACCACTAATGATTGAGAGCCATTTTGTTATACGACCAAAACCATTAATAAAATATTTATCGTATAAATCCCAATCGATATAAGAAACACGATTCGATAAACGCAAGAAAGGTTGATAAAGATATTTATTATAATTTTCATCAAAATAATATTTATTTAGAGACAGATCATAATAATGGTTCAATCTTTTCGCCCAATCATCAGCGGATACACTCTTTTTAATATATACTGTCCACGAAAGTAAAATACCTAACGATGCAACAAGAATAGATAAGATCATTGTAAGATTGTGACTGTGGTGCATCCCTTCGGCTATATAATGGGCACTTGGATTACCAGGGACCATAGAATCTTTGGCCTTTATTAATTCCATAAACCAACCATGATCTGATAATGGATTAAAATAAGGTAAGGTGTAAAAAATGAATACGCTAAGCGAGCTTAAAAGAATCAATGGGAAAACCATAGGTTTTGGAGATTCATGTATATCTTTATATACATTTGGCAATTTAGGCTCATTATGAAAGGTCATAAAAATTAGTCTAAACATGTAAAAAGCTGTAATTAAAGCAGCAGAAAAACCAAAAATTGGTAAAAGAAAATGCTGTGGATGATGACTGGCAAATGAAAGAGTTCCTGCTAGAACTGCATCTTTAGATAAAAAGCCTGAAAATAAAGGAACCCCTGAAATTGCAAGTGTAGCGATTAACATAGTCCAATATGTAATAGGCATTTTTGATTTAAATCCACCCATATTTCTCATATCCTGCGGATCTGTATCATGATCTTTTAAGTTATGTAAAGAATGATGCATAGCATGTATAACACTTCCTGAACCATAAAATAGACATGCCTTGAACATTGCATGAGTAACTAAATGGAAAAAACCTGCGACATATGCCCCTGTACCCACTGCTAAAATCATGTACCCCAATTGGCTAACAGTGGAATATGCTAACACTTTTTTTATATCATTCTGCGTTATTGCAATTGTTGCTGCAAAAATTGCTGTAAATCCTCCTGTATAAGCAATAAAGAGTAACGCATCTGGTGTAAATAATGGGAATAGTCTCACAGAAAGATAAACGCCAGCGGCAACCATTGTTGCTGCATGCATCAATGCAGAAACTGGTGTAGGGCCCTCCATCGCATCCGGCAACCAAATATGCAAAGGAAACTGAGATGATTTTCCGACTGCACCCATAAATAAACCAATTCCAGCGAATGTCAATAGTGTACCAGATATTGTCCCTTTTGCTACTCCTTCAAAAATCTCTGCATAATTAAAAGTTCCTAAAGCAGTGAATACTATCATTAATCCAATAAAAAAACCTATATCTCCCACTCTATTCGTTAGGAAAGCTTTTTTACTTGCATCAGCAGCAGAATCTTTTTCAAACCAATGACCAATTAATAAATAAGAACTGACCCCAACTAATTCCCAAAAAATATATAGGGAAACAAGATTATTCGCCAAGACGATACCATTCATGCTAAAGGTAAAAAGCCCAAGATAAGCGTAGTATCTAGAATATCGAATATCACCTTCCATATATTTAGTCGAAAAAATATGCGTCATAGTTGATATCAGAGAGACAACAAGAAGCATAATTATTGTGATATTATCAATTAAGAAACCAAGCTTAATTTTAAAATCACCCAGATCCATCCATGTAAAAGAAGCCTCATGCTTGAATAAAGGGTCGTGCGATAGTAACATACTACCAAACATAGCTAATGATAATATTAAGGTAAGTACAATTGTACCAATTGCTACGATATCCCCTTGCCGAGGCAACCGCTTACCAACAAAAATTAAAATAGTAAATGATACCAGAGGTAAGAATAATATACCTAGAGCATAATTAATCAACATGTCCCCAGTCATAATTTTAATTCTCTTGCATCATCTATATTAACTGTATCAAGATTATTAAATACATTTATTATAATTGCTAATGCAACAGCTGCTTCTGCCGCTGCCATTATAATAACAAATAGTGCAAAAACCTGTCCGCTAAAGTTCATTCCTCCAAAACGCGCAAAAGCAACAAAATTAATATTTGCGGAATTCAATATTAATTCAACTCCCATCAAAACTGCGATTCCATTTCTGCGAGTGATGACTCCATATAATCCAAGAGAAAATAGGATTGCACTTATATAAAGGTATGTTTGAAGATTATCCATCAATTCGTGTTTCTCGATAACATTGCAGCACCAATTAAAGCACCCAATAAAAGTAAAGATGCAACCTCAAAGGGAAGTAAGTACTCCATCATTAACAATCTTCCTATGCTTTCAGCGGTCTGAGTTGGCTCTGCAGAAGAAAGCTGCAACCAGGAGGTATTTTTTATCATTGGAATCAAGAAGCCTAAGACACCTAATGTGACTACAGCGCCAACCCCGCGTTGCAAACTTGTATGTGATATATTAACAGAACTAATCTTATTGGTTAACATAATACCAAAAATTAAAAGGACTAAAATCCCTCCTATATAAACGACCACTTGAACGCCTGCCATAAAATCCGCCCACATGAAAATATATAAACCAGCAACACCAAAAAGTGTAAATAATAATGCTATTGCAGAGTATAATAACTGCTTTGAAATCACCACCATCAATGCTGAACCAAGCGTAATTGCTATAATTAATCCAAAAGCAATAGTATCCACTTAGCTCTCTCCACCTGTAGAAACAGACGTCGCACTTTCAATTTCTTCATCAGAAACTTTTTTTGCAAAACGAAATATCAGATCATTACGATCATACTCAGAAAACTCATAATCAATTTCATGTTTCTCTGAATTTGGTCCACCTGTCATATAAATACATTCCTCTGGACAAGGGTATGTGCATAAATTGCAATAACAACATTCCGTCATATCAATATCAAATCTTGAAACAACCATTGCTTTCTTTGTTCCATTTGCTGTGACACCAGTGTGACCAATACTACGTATATCTTCCCCTCTATTAGGGACTTTTACTGTATCAATTTTAATACAATCTACTGGGCAAGCCCTTTCACACTTTAAGCAACCAATACAGTCGTCAATATCTACATGTAGCCTTGATCTAATTACATTATAATTACTATGATCAAAACCAATGTCTCTTTCAGGCCGAGGCCATCTTTCTTCTGGATATTGCAATGTAACATTGTCGCGACGTATAGATAATAAATGCTGTAAAGTAACTCTCATTCCAGTCATCATCGTCGTGATAGTTTCCCAAATATTTTTGAAATAACTACTCATAAGCTCATCCTACTAGTAAATACCAAATGCCAACACCAAAAATATTAAATAATGAAATAGGTATAAATCCCTTCCAGCAAACATCCATTAACTGATCAACTCTCAATCTTGGAAAAGTCCAACGAAACCATATCATCATAAATATCAAAAACATACTTTTACTCATAAACCAAAACAAACCCCAACCTGGAGTATCAAACATCCCAGGAATAGGGCTTTGCCATCCGCCCATAAATGCTGCTGCAGCTACACCACTGACTACAAACATATTTGCATATTCGCTTAAAAAGAAAAATGCATATCGCATACCCGAATACTCAGTAAACGCTCCAGCTACAAGCTCTGACTCTGCCTCAGGAATGTCAAAAGGTGTACGATTACATTCCGCAACACCACTAATAAAAAAGATAATAAAAGCTAAAAAGGTAAATGGATTATTAAACAGCAACCAATTTGGCAGGAAGCCCCAAACTAAGCCACTTTGATATTGAATAATCCCTTGCATACTCATTGTACTAGTTAACATAATTACTACTACAATAGATAAAGCAGCTGGGATTTCATAACTAACAATCTGTGCAGCCGAACGCATTGCACCATATAAAGACCATTTATTATTTGAACTCCATCCAGCTAATATGATACCAATGACCCCTAACGAGCTAACAGCTAAGATATAAAATATACCAATATTCATATCAGCTATAATTATTGTCTGACTAAAAGGCAATGCTGAGAATGCAATAAATGCGCCAATGAAAACAATGAAAGGAGCTAGAATAAATAATTTCTTATCAGCGGCTGAAGGAATAATATCTTCTTTTAGAATTAATTTTAATGCATCTGCTACAGGTTGAAGCAATCCCCATCTCCATGCATGCAGACCAACACCTTGCCCCATAGGGCCAACCTTATCCTGAATAAAAGAAGAAATTTTTAATTCACCATATATAGCAACTAATGCATATACAGCAATAAAAAGAAATACTGGAACTGCACATAAAATAACCGCTACAATAAATGTAAGACCAGGCCAAGCTACGCCCGTTGGGAGCCAATCAATAAGCCGATCAACAATCATCGGTCAATCTCTCCTAAAACAATATCAAGACTTCCTAAAATTGCAATTACATCTGAGAGCATCCACCCTCTAGATATTTCATTAAGAACACTGAGAGCCGTAAAAGCAGGGGAACGCATTTTCAATCGATATGGTTGTGGTGTACCATCACTAATTATATAGTAAGCTAAATCACCTCTAGGACTTTCAGTCCTTTGGTATATTGATCCTTTTGGCGGTCGAATTTTCTTAGGAATAGCCTGATGTACATCCCCATCCTGCGGAAGGTCTTTTAATGCTTGACGCAAAATTTTTGCACTTTCAGTCATTTCTAGCATACGGACATAAAATCGATCCCAACAATCGCCAGTAGTACCAACAGTGCCTTCTCCAACTGGAACATCAAAGTCAAAACGTTCATAAATAGAATACGGTTCATCTTTGCGCAAATCCCACTTAACACCAGACCCTCTTAAATTGGGACCTGAAACTCCATAGCTAATGGCAACTTCTGGAGGTAACACGCCTACGTCTGCTGTTCTTTCTATAAAAATTTTATTATAAGTTAATATTTCATTGTACTCTTTTAATTTGGGCTCAAAATAATCCAAAAACCCATATACAGTTTCAACGAATCCAACAGGAAGATCATGAGAAACACCACCTACCCACATATAATTATATAATAATCTTGCTCCACATGTCAGTTCAAAAATATCAAGAATACGTTCACGATCTCTAAACATATAAAGAAAAGGAGTAAAAGCACCCACATCAAGTCCATACACACCTAAGGCAAGAAGATGGCTGGCAATTCGATTCAATTCAGCCATAATTATTCGAATATATTCAACACGATCGGGGACTTTAATTTCCATTAGCTTTTCCATTGCCACAACATATCCAAAATTGTTATTCATCGATGCGATGTAATCGCAACGATCAGTAAATGGAATAACTTGTTCATAAGTAGAATTCTCACAATGTTTTTCAAAACATCGATGTAAGTACCCTATAATAGGCTCTATATCAGAAACAATCTCGCCATCAGTGACTACTTTTAAACGTAGAACACCATGCGTACTAGGGTGTTGAGGCCCTATGTTTAAAACCATTTGATCGCCTTTTACTATTCCCATCCTTCTTTCACCTTTTGAACTACAATGCCATGATATGTTTCTTGGACTTCATAATCTTTTCTTAATGGCCATCCTTCCCAATCCTCAGGAAGTAATATCCTTTTAAGATCTCTATGTCCTTCAAATTCGATTCCATACATATCATACGTTTCTCTTTCAAACCAATCTCCAATTCGCCATATAGATTCAACTGATGGAACTTTTGCTTTATTACGTGGACAAGAAATCCTTATTTCAACTGCATGACGATGAGTCATGGAATGCAAATTATATCTAACTTCTAAATCAGATTCTTCACCTAGATCAACTCCAGTTATACACTGTAAAGAATCAAATAAGCATGATGGGTCATCACGTAAAAACGTGGAAATTACCAACCATTTCTTAGATTGAATTTGGATATGTTCTTGAGAAGATAATTCTTTGTTAATATCACCAGGAAATTGCTGAATAAGTAATTCAGCTATATGCTCATTAGTTGTTTTATCCTGTTTTGAATCTGATGAATCATTTGAATTTTCATCAGGGTTTGCTTCCGTTTCTTCTTTGGCAGCTTCTCGTTTTGCTTTTACAAGAGCTGCTTTCGCCTTCGAACGAGTAACACGATCTTCAATATTATTGACCGCATCCATATCTCCTTCTAATGCTTTTTCAACAGCTTCTTTAATCAGCTGTTCTAAATTGTCAGTCATGCAGTCTTCCGCGTAAGAGGTCGTTCACTTTGTATCTTTTCTTGAAGTTTTAATAATCCTTCAATTAATGCTTCCGGTCTTGGTGGACATCCTGGTACATACACATCCACTGGCACTACCAAATCAACCCCTTTTAAGACATGATACCCATGTTGCCAATACGGCCCTCCACTTGTGGCGCAACTACCCATGGAGATAACGTATTTAGGATTTGCCATCTGTTCATAGAGTTTCTTTACTCGAAGAGCCATTTTTAAAGTAACTGTTCCCGCTACAATCATTACATCTGCTTGCCTTGGAGATGATCTTGGGATCATTCCAATTCGCATCAAATCATGCCTACTAGCTGCCGTTGCCATCATTTCAATCGCACAACATGCTAGACCAAATTGAAAAAACCAAGGAGATGTAGATCTTGCCCAGCCTAATAATTTATCAAGTGATGCAACAACTACATTATCCTGAAACTTGTTTTCAAATACTCCCAATAGCTTCTCCTTCCCTTTGCGAAGCTTTTTGACGATATCGCCCTCTACCATACTTCACATTATATTTTACCCAATCCAAATCACCTTTTTTCCAAACATATGCTAAGCCTACAATCAATATGAGTAAAAAGATTCCCATTTCAACAAATGCTACCATACCCATATCTTTAAAAACCATGGCCCATGGAAATAAAAATACTACTTCAACATCAAAAATAAGAAATATGAGCGCTATGACATAAAAACGAATATTGAACTGCACCCAAGCAGAACCTTCCGGTTCTTCACCACATTCATAATTATCAAGTTTATCTGGGGTCTTATCGCTAGGGGCTACTAAACTTTGAATAAATAAAGGAACATATACTAAAACTATTGCTAGCATAGCAAAGATTAAAACGGTTCCAAAGTCACGGTACATTATATTTATACAGCTTTTCGCAAGCACTGAATTTAGCTGAATGCTTTTTCTGTAGTCAAGCCAAACTTCACTATAATTTTATGTCAGCAAAGCAATTGGCAACATTAAGAGCAATATCCTAAATTATACGATCATGTCATTGATAAATATCGGAATCCTATCCCTTATCAGTAATTTACCTAAATGGATGGTTCATCCATTTGCAAAAGCATATGTTGCTGGTGAGACTACTGAAAAAACAGTCCAAGTAGTAAAAAAAATGAACAAACTTGGTTATGCTTGCACTGTTGATATTTTGGGAGAGCATATACAATCTCCTGCTAAAGCAGAAGAAATAACAAAAGACTATTGCAGTCTTTATAATGTAATTGATAAAGAAACATTAAACTGCAATATTTCAATTAAACTGACACATATTGGTCTGGAACTTGATGAAAAACTTGTTGAAACTAACTTTCAACAAATTGTACGTCATGCAGAATCTTATAATAATTTCCTAAGAATAGATATGGAGAACTCTCCTTATACACAAAAGACTATTGATTTATATCAAAAATATATTTCCAGCTATGAAAAAATAGGAATAGTATTACAAGCATATCTCAAGCGTTCTGTTAAAGATGCTAAAGCATTAAATGCGCCAGGTTTTAATACAAGAATTTGCAAGGGGATTTATAATGAACCGTCAAATATTGCTTTAAAAGATAGAAATGAAATACAGGATAATTTCTTTCTCATTACTAAACAAATTCTTTCAGGTGAAGGATTTGCTGCAATTGCCACACATGATATTCCTCTTATTGATCGTATTGAAACTTGGATTGAACAAAACAATATCCCAAATAACAGATTTGAATTTCAGGTATTGTATGGTGTACCTATGGGTAATAGACTAAAACAGTTGCTTAATAAGGGTTATACTGTAAGACAGTACATTCCTTTTGGGCCAGATTGGTTCGATTATTCGTTACGCCGATTAAAGGAAAATCCTAAGATTATATCTTACGTTCTTGCTAACTTAGTTAGACGAAGACGATGAATTCGTTAGATGACATCAAAGAAATTTTTTCAATGCAAACAATAGCAGTTGTTGGCATGAGCCCTAAGCCTGAACGCCCTAGTCATTATGTTTCCATGTATATGAAAGAGCAAGGATATAATATTATTCCTGTTAATCCAGGACACAATGAAATTGCTGGAATAAAATGTTATCCTTCTTTAAAAGAGATTAGTGAACCTGTAGATGTTGTTGACGTATTTCGACGTTCAGAATATATTGTACCTATAGCAGAGAGCGCAATAAACATCAAGGCAAAAGCATTATGGCTTCAAGATGGAGTCATTAATCATGAAGCAGCGGAATTAGCAAATAATTCAGGGTTAATTGTTGTTATGGATGATTGTATGCTTCGAAGACATCGACAAATGTAATGGATATAAAAATCAATTATTTTATCAAATGCATGAAAAATTATGCAGTATTTAAAGGAAGAGCCAGTAGGCCTGAATTTTGGTATTTTATTTTATACTGGATTATTCTTTATGGAGTAATAATTATTATAGATAGAACTATAGGATATAATATTATCAATCTAAATGATTTGCCATATTCTGAGTATATACCCTTAGCCAAATTTTCTGGTGAGGTAGGTCCATTGATACTCTTTTATAGACCATTGACAATTATACCAAGTATTGCAGCTGCAACTAGAAGACTGCACGACATTAATATGAGCGGAAAATGGAGTATACTACTGATAACGCCACTAGCACCCATAACTATGTTGTTTTTGATTAAAAAAGGTGATGTCGTAACAAATCAATATGGCAATATGCCTCATTAATTAATTATTATCTGAAGATGGGGACCCTTTTAGCATTCTTTGCTCATATTTTCTTAATACTTCATTAAGAGCTTCATCTAGATCTATATCAAATACATTTGCAATAGTAATAATAGAATAAAGAAGATCCCCTAATTCCATTTTAAGATTATCATTATATTTAATAGGGCGATCCCCATAATTACTCATTTTGAGTATTTCCTTAGCTACTTCACCTAGTTCAGACATTGTATCTAAAACTCGATGCTCAATAGGTGAATTCAATTCATTCTTTTCACAAAATAATTTTACTTTTTTCTGGATATCTTTCATTAATTGTTTTACTAATTATCTCAGTAATAAAAAAACCTCACAGATGTGGGGTCGTAAGGAAGTTTTATTCTTCATCGCTTGAAGAAGGTTCTTTATCTAATGCAGAACCCAAAGCCACACCTAATGCTATGCCCGATGCTATACCAAGCCCAACATTACCAATAGCTGATCCAAAGATTATTCCAAAAACGACTCCAAACGCAGCTCCTAATGCTATTTTATTTTGTTCTAAAGATTTTTTCAAATTTTATTCCTTGATTATGCAGAAATCTTATCAATTGCAGTAATTGTGAACTTCGTCTCTTTATCGCCAATTTCAAGCGTGAAATCTTCCTTCACCTTTTTTCCAACCATGGCTTGGCCAAAGGGTGAATGGTAGGTTACGATCAGTGGGTAAAGATCCAACTCAAATTCTATAGGGCCTAATAGGTAATAGTCTTCGGCCTCATCTTTGCCCTCTTCAAGGATTGCAACTTTATTGCCAAAGCTTACATCATCGGTTTCAATTTCACCAAACTCTACGAACTGGAATGGCGCATGAGACTGCAGCAATTGTTTCTTATATACTATTAAACTCTGCTCCTCCCTTGCAGCATGGTATTCCGCATTCTCCTTAAGGTCTCCATGATCAGCTGCTTCTCTAATCTTTACTGAAGTCTCTCTCTTTAATTTATCAATAGATTTCATTTCTTCTTCCAAAGCACGGTATGTTTCCCGCAAAATCAAAGTAGCCATATTGACATTCCTCTTCTTGATTGAATTAAATAAATTTTTGGTGCAGATTACTATTATCTGCGATTCAGGGGGAGAAATTAAGTAAAAGAAAAAACCCAATCAAGTGCTTGTTTCTCCTCGAATACTATGGATAATTACAAAATATTTTAAATCCTTTATTAGATATAGGATAAGAAGCTAATACATTTTGTCATTATAAATTTTTATCCATCAGGTTAGCTTGGGGGCAATTTAAATAAATCTTCAACAGAGCAGTTGAGAGTTTTTGCAATTTTTAATGCAAGAACTGTGGAAGGGACATAAACTCCATTTTCAATCGCATTAATGCTTTTCCTTGAAACTTCGGCGCTCTCTGATAATTCTTGTTGAGTTAAACCAACAGATTTCCTGAGTTCTTCAAGATTGTTTAAAAGTTTTTTGTGGTTTCTTCCCAATGTTATTTTTTCTCAAATTCTTCCACTGCTTTTGTGATTCCAGAACTGTCATCTGGAAAAAGGTATCCAGCAATAATTGTCCCAACTCCAATTGTAGCAACCAATAGACCGACACCCTTTAGAATAGATCCCAATGCAGTCACACCTAGAAGATATAAACCTATACCTACAAAAAAAGTTATTGTTCCTCCTCTTCTATATTCTATGGGTTCTTTCTTCTTTTCATCATTTAGAGCATCTAGCAACTCTTCTACCTTTGACGGATCATCAATAGTTTTAGCAACCTCAATAATGGTAGCTCTCTTATTTTTGGCATCTAGATACAACCAAACAAATACTCCTAAAGGAATTATAATTCCAGTTAGTATTCCCAAAATAGGTATTATCATTGCAGGGTCATTCATAATTGTTACCTTTCATTTTTTTCCTCATATTTTAAACATCTTTTTTAATCTTTCAATAATAATGTAACGTAAACTTACCATTTTATAAATGAGAAGTCAAGGTTACATTAATAAATATATAATCTAATCAAACAGCTCAATTTTTGATGTTACATTAGAAGAGGCATTTCAGTACAATTAAACCCTCCCATCGGGTTATGAGACTCACGTAGTCTCTTCTATTTTAATTTGGCTGGAGGACGAATGAGCGTCGATTTAAACAACAAGCAGATTGTGCCGTTTTATGAAGAAATACCATAACCCTGTTGAAATAAGCATAATAATTCCTCCTGTAAATGATGTAATTAATGATGTCTTTAAACCATTCATTAAAATCTGTGGCGAAATATTACTGATTTCTGGTACTGCACTAAATGCGGCGTTGACTCCAATATATGTGGCTGAGATACCAACCAAAGCACTAAAGATACCCAGTAACACAATACCATTAGTATTGTAGGGTTCTTTGATATTTTTTAGTGAAATAAAAATGATACTACCTACTAATATGAGTAATACCATCATAAAGGGTCCACCATTTAATAAAGTCTCTAACATTTTAAGTCTCCTTATTTTTCAATTTCATAAGATTCTTACTTATTATTTCAAATATGTCTTTTCTATTCTTGTCATTTTTTTCATCTGTATATGGCTGGTATTCAAGTAAATCTCCAGGCTGACAGTCCAGAACTATACAGATCTTTTCCAGTGTTTCGAATCTAACTCCTCTGACATTTCCATTTTTCAACATAGATAAATTTGTCAATGAAAGTCCGACGGCTTTTGATAGTTCAGTGAGCGAAATCTTTCTTTTCACTAACATAGCATCTAGATTAATTATAATAGGCATATTATAGATTCAATAACATAGTGGAACATACTTAGTATTAAGTATAATACAAAGTACTTTAAGTATTACTTAAAACTTTTATCCAAAGGATTATACTAATTACCCACCAATCGGGTTATGAGGACCCTATAACTCCCTCCTATGCCTTGAGATAATTCAAATCTACTCATCATTACATAAATAAGATCAGTGACAGATCCAGCTGTGTCAGTATATTATAGATCGTATATTATTTAGATATTCAAAAAAGAAAGGTTTTTATGCAAATAAAAGAAAAAAAGGTTCGAAAATTTCTATCAAAAAAGATTCAACAATTAAACAATATTGTAGCGGATTTAGATTCAATAGTAACTGAAATAGGTTCAGATTACTTCAGAGTAAGTATTTTTGGATCAGCAAGAATTAAAACCAGTACTGATGAATACATCCAGGTGTATGATCTTGCTAAAAAGCTAGCACAAAATAAAGCTGATATCGTTACTGGTGGAGGCCCTGGTTTAATGGAAGCAGCTAATGCTGGTGCAAAAGATGGTGAATCTAAATCAAAATCATTTGGATTACATATTGACCTACCATTTGAAACTACTCCAAATAAACATTTAGATATTTCTTATCATCATAAAAAGTTCTCTTCAAGATTAGATGAGTTTATGCGTATCAGTCATGCTGTAGTAGTTACTCCTGGTGGGATTGGTACAATTCTTGAATTATTATATACTTGGCAATTGATACAGGTCAGGCACATATCTGAAAGACCGGTTATCTTAGTAGGTGAAATGTGGACTGGCCTTTTAGACTGGATGGAATCAGAACCATTAAAAAAAGAATTAATTGATAAATCTGATTTTAAAAATATTACAATTGTTCAAGATGTAGATGAAGTAATTACATTACTCAAACCTTTAATTGATGATTTTTATTCTGATAATTAGATTTTAAAAAGAATTAATTTTTCTTTGTTGGCCCTGGAAAAAACATGTTTGTCGTTTGCTGATAGTCTTTATATGCTGGTCTTTTCTGCACCGAGTAATACTCAGAGGGTACCGCTCCTGTATAAATAACTAAAGTAACATACATTATCCTTGATGTCAGAAGCAAACCAACACCGACTAGTACGAAGATAATCACAGGCATGTTAGGATAAAGTTTTAACCAAGACGGTATTGATGCAATCACTAAAGCATTCCAAACCATCCATTCAGCAAAATAATTCGGATGGCGACTGTATTTCCATAAACCAATATTACATACCGTATTGCGTGCACCTGACTTTTTCATGGATCGCAGATATTTAAGTTTTTGTATATCAGCCACAGATTCCATAATAAATGAAACTAGCCAAATAACGATCCCGATCATTTCCAAAATAGATATTTCTTCGCTTGGGTTACTAGAGATTATGAATGCAGGAAATGCTAAAAAAGCAGCATTTGCTATGCCTTGCATAATTGCTTCTATTTGCATTGCCAGGGCTGTATTTGTCTTGCCAGCTTTGCTCCAGCGTTTCTTTTGAAATTCGTATCGAGGTAATTCTTTATCCAAATGGCCAGATATTAGTAATTTTATTGCACCTATACCCATACGACTGCCAGCAAGGATATAGGCAATACTAATAATAGCTACTCTTAGGTTATCACCTTCCCCGTATATCCATGTGAGAACTCCAATAAGAGTAAGACCCCATGGCCATCCAATATCAACATAAGACATTCGACCGGTACGCCATAACGGTAGGCAAACAATAAAAGCAAATAATACTAACTGGCCAACCCCGTTAACTAATGACAAAGAGAAAAACTGCTCAGTAAGAAGTAATAATATCCAACCGGAAACAAAAGGGAGTAAAGGTGTGAAATATATTATTCTCCGCATTTCAATACATT
>Ga0208407_1000177_pt1 | contig 29840 bp, 21 predicted proteins | sample ETNtaG_9_FD_185775 | JGI IMG/M metagenome (GOLD analysis project Ga0208407, IMG submission 185775) | Marine microbial and viral communities from oxygen minimum zone, Eastern Pacific Ocean - ETNP201406SV69 (SPAdes) (version 2) | ecosystem: Environmental > Aquatic > Marine > Oceanic ...
TTAGTACGACTCCGGGCAACTCTGACATTTCCACAATATCGTCTACGGCGACCCTACCAGCAATACTATCGATCAGATGGTAACGAAACTGGGTTCTGAAGTCCACCTCGCGCTCTAACATCTCCTGATCCTCTGCGGTGGGCTGGTGATCAAAGTCTACAATGACGCTAATGGTGTCATTTACATCTACCCAATCGTGGAGGTCGCTCTCAATTGCAATCCAAATAGCATCATGTATCCCGTCCCGATCCAAATCCATCGATGTTGAATCCCACCAGTGAGAATCTTCTACCGAACCAGAGATGGCCACTGTGGAAGATGAGAGTGGAATGGAAACCAATAGTACGAGAATCGCAATTGGGACTTGTCTCATGATTCTTTCAAGAAGCAGTCTGACTTGAATCAAACGGTTCTAAGGACAATTTAGATGCATCATTTCTAAATTTTGGTGCAATAGGGGCAATGTTCTCCGATGACGTAGTTTTCGGATTTCTGCTCATCCACTGACAGTGGTTCACGGCACTTGAAGCACATTTGAATATCAGTCTCTGTCAGATCAGAATCTACGGCTACACGTTGATCGAAGACAAAGCAATCCCCTACCCAATGGGAACCCCCGCATTCTTCAAAATAACCAAGGATTCCTCCTTCGAGTTGCTTAACGTCCTCGAATCCAGCATTCATCATCACTGCCGAGGCCTTCTCACACCTTATTCCTCCAGTACAATACATAACTACGGTTTTTGACTTGTACTCCTCGGGGATAGATTCGATGGCATTGGGAAACTCCCTGAATGTAGAAATGCCCAGTTCAAGAGATCCTTCGAATGATCCCACCCTGGTCTCGTAGTCATTCCTAGTATCCAAAACCAGGATATCTTGGTCGTCGTCCAAAAGGCGCTTGAATTCTATTGGCGCGATATGTGGACCAGTAAATTGTGATGGTCTGATTTCAGGCATTCCTAGAGAGATTATCTCATTCTTCCTCTTGACAAGCATACGACGGAACGGCTGGTAATCTGTGCGACTGAATTTTATTGGAATCTCCGAGAATCTCTTGTCCGAATCCAGATATTGGATAAATTCACTAATCGATTCCTCGGATCCTGCTATGAAGAAGTTTATTCCGTTGGGACTCAAAAGAATAGTGCCCTTGAGGTCCAAGTCTGTGCATTTATTCATGAATGGCTCCCGTAATTCGTCTCGGTCATGAAGATCGACGAAACGATATCCGGCGATATTCAATATCTGGCTACTCACGATTCATTGCGAGGCGTTTCTGGGTAAGAAACTCTGCATCATCTTCGGTTGGTCCAAGGCATCAATAGGGACTTAGTGACATGAACCGCGACTCCAGGGTTTTCCCTAAGCCTACGCATCCCATACTCGTACCATTTCTCGCCGTATGGCAAGTAAATCCTCGTTCTATGTCCTTTCTTGGACAGATTCCTCCTGATATTCCCCCTCACCCCCAGAAGGAACTGGAATTCGTAACCCGGACCCTTTCCTTTCCCCATTGTAACCGGAGGAGAATGCCGTGGATCTTCTTTTCCGGGCCCGAGGCCACGGGATTCCAGAGACTTCAGAGCATGATCTATCACTGGGATATCATGAGATGCGATTGCCGTATAGGAACCTGAATCAAGCATCAGATCGATAGCACAATTTGTCGCGTCTACGATATCAGAGTAGCTTGTGTGGGAGATTTCTGGAGGTTCGAGGTATATTCCTTTACAAATTCTGAAATCTGACTTTTTTCCGAGCAATCCGCTCACGCTAGAAATATCATCTGGAGTCCTGAACATCCTGCCCTGAAGAACAACGCCTATGTTCTCAAGACCCTGTCTCTGAATTGATATTGCTGCATCTATTGTAGCCTGGGTAACACGGTTATCTTCCATATCTAGTCTAACAAAGATGTCATTCTCCGCAGCCTTTCGAACTATTCTTTCGATGTTTGAGTGGGCTACTTTCTCGTCAATTAGGAGACCCAGGGCAGTTGGTTTGATTGAGATATTGGCATCTATTCCACTTTCCACGATTGAGTCGATGACAGACTCGTACTCATTGATGAACCATGAAGACTCATCGATGGATTTTATTTCCTCTCCCAGAACATCAATTGTGAAGCATGCACCCTCTGACGAGAGTTTCTTCATTACTTCGAGTGCCTGTTCGAGGCTTTCTCCGGCAGTGTACCTCTTAGCCACCCACCCTACGATGAATCTCGGAGCAAATGGGAGGAAGGTCACGATGGTGCGGCCGAAGAAACCCATGCTTGCCACGGAGTGGCTAGAGACTTGACGATTACGGGGGGCAAATTTGCTTTCCCCTGAGGACTGGCACTCCGAGTTCGGAAAGAAGATTGGTCAATGCAGACCTTTGCCAACCCTTGAATGACTTACGATCCAAGTGAGCGAAAACATCACCCCCGGGGAATGCGGCCCTAGTTGATTCAACTGCAGTTCGAACAGAGTGAGACCACGGGCCCGGCGGAGATGGCCCCCCGCCATTTTCTTCTTCGAAAACAATTGCATAATTTGCCAGTATGTGACCGACCCAGACATCTGATTTTGAGATTACAGATTTGTGACGAGGGGCATAGTGCCCGCCACCGAGTCCAACCATTACCCTCCCGCTCCCTTCCCAGTCCTTCTTTTCTGATCGTTCTGACATCCCTAGGCAAAGATCGATTGTCTTGGACCAAACCCTAGCCGCTCTGACGTCCCCCCATTGTTCCGAAGTCGACCCTATTTCGAGGTATAACGTAGGAACTCTGAGAACTGGGCCATGATGAGTGGCCTCCAAAGTTAGGTCATATTCGTTTTCAAGGCAGTCTTCCTTGGCTATTCGGCACATGGTCCTGAATAATTCTCCGAACCTCGTAGAGGGGGGTACAGCAGTACCGGTTATTCCTCCCGAGCGAGCCTTCTCCCCGTGTGGGAATTCACCCGGGACTCCAATTGCATGGAGAGTCAATGCAGGAGTTTCTGATGCAGAAACGTGTCTTGAGAGGACTAAAACCTCGTCCACTTTGGTTCCAGTCAACGATGTGTGTGCAGAATCAACCCCATCAGCCCAGATATGCAAACCATCAATCAGAAGTACCTCGACATTGCCACTTGAATGCCTAGTAACCTGGCCATGATCAAAATCATGTGATTCCCCCCACCCCCTTATGCCCATTAATTCCGACAGGATATTCATCGAAGCGGGGTCTTCGGTGGATGCCAGAAGCAGTGAGGCCATGCGCTGTGAAGGCGATTATATCTTCAATATTCTCGGGCACTCTTTCAATAGTTGTTCTTCTTCGGGGGCCTGTGATGAGAAGCGAAGTGGATTTTGCCCCTGTAAGAATCTCAAGAGGGGATGACGTGCACGTTTTGTCCGGAACACAAGGTGAACTGATGAAAATTAATCGTCAGGGAGTGGCCCTTGGGGCTGTTGTGACTCCTTTTCCGGCCCCAATAATTGACAGTTTGATAATAGACCAGATGTGGATTGGGATTTGGCTGGATAGAGAATTCAGACAAGCTAGAATGGCCGCTCTACCGATCGATATGGAGTGGAGTTCCGGATCGAGCAGAGAGGATTTGCGGACTGCAATTAACTCCCTCAAGGGAACTGAGGTAGTTCCCTCTGGCTCGATATGGGACAGAGTGATGGACTCTGAACCAATGAAGATGGGGAAATCCGGGGACAACGTCGTATTTGCCACTGTTTCGGGAATCTACATGATCGACTGCAATGCAAATGAGACATGGAGGGGGTTGCTTCCTAGGTGGCCTGCGATATCCAATATTTCTGCATATGACGAGATAGTCGGAGTAGTGGAGTTTTCTGAGGGGATAGCAATTTGGTCCAAGGCAGGAGGGGTGTCGGTACTAGACCCATCCAATGGCCTAGAGATTTTCTCCAGAGTCATTGAATTCGGAGATAGTGTCACCGACGTAATTTTCTCTGATGAAGGAGGTTGGTTTGTGATGCTCCACGAGGGATCAATTGCAACAATGGACAAGATTGAGGGCAAGCATAGAATCCACAGAACTAGTGGCCCAGTATTGGATGCCGAGTTCAACGATGGGGAATGGAGATGGACTGGTTGGAGGCATGATGGGTTGCTGTCTAGCACCGGAATAGTGGTTTCTGAAAGAGAGAACGTAGGAATCTCGATAATAGATGGAAATATTCTGTCAAATGATGGCTCGTGGAGTAAAATCGGCGACTATTCTGAGTCGCCGGTAGTCGAATGACCGCACTTGCCACATACCTTTCTATCGCTGTGCTCGCCCATGAAAACCCCAGGTCCGCATTTGGGGCACTCTGTTCCCTTCCTGACTAGCTCCCCGTCTTCGACGGAGTACTTTGATGGCTTGGATTTCTTCCACTTCTCTCCTGAACCGCCCATCAAGCCTCACTCTCCTCTTCGGATTCCTCGGTTTGTGGCTCCTCGGCTTTTGTCTCCTTTGGTTCAACTTTTTCGTTCAATTGATCGTACCGAGTTCTAACATATTCTGGTTCGATGGAGGCCGACTGTTCTGAGCCATAAATAAGGGCCAGACCGGTTGTCTTTGACATTCCGAATCTAGTGTTTACATTCTTGATGAAGACTTGTGCCTTTATTGCTCCGGGTTCGGCTTTGGCGGCTGCATCCCGCATCTGTAATCTGGATGGAGTAGCCTCTCCGGAGTGATTCCACTGGAATGCCAATTCGACTCTGTCAAGCGCTGGGTTTTCCTTTCTCTCGATGATTTCCACATTTCCACCTACCTGATATTTACCTTTAGAGCATAACTTCCAGGCCTATCGATCTGGAGCCTCTTGGCAACTTCTGACCTATCTGGATGCATGATTACAACGAAACCCTGCCAGTCTGTAGTAACTGGTGCACTGGGGCAGTAATTACACTGAGGGGGGTCGGACTTCTTCTCGGGGTCCGGGAGTATCATGTTGCACTCGCCGCATGCGAATGGTTGCTTGGCCATCTTATTCATCCCCCCCTACCCAATCGAAAGATCCTAGGCCATCCATCTTGCAATTTAATCCAATCTTACTTGAACGGGGGTCGTTATGATTGATTGACTTGGAAACAATCCTTGATCTGACGAATGAGCCTTCTTCCAGATTCCTGCCACTCTGAGAACCCTCAATTCTCTTGATGCCCAAGTTTACCTGAACTGGCTCATCGAGAATCTGGGACTTGTGAAGAAGGGCTTCCATGGGACCTATCCTCACGAAAGCACCATACTCAGAGACCTCGGAAACCGCCCCATCTATTACCTCATTGTTGTCCATTGAGAATACCAGAGCCTTGAACCTGACATTCTGGTAAATGGCACCATCTCCGTGGATGATTTTTCCACGTCCAACGGCCTCGTGATCGAAAGTCAATACTGTGAAGTTCTCATCCTCATCAAATCTGCACTCAAAGGCATCGTGAGCTAACTCATCTATGTGGTCCTCTAGTTTGCGACCTCTGCGGATGTATTCTGCAGGTATGCGGATAGTTGACTCTCTTGTCTCAAGGGTGTACATTCTTTTTCCTCCTATGCGGACCCTTCCCGAAGCCGGACGGAGGTGGGAGTCGCCTCCCGTCCCTCATCGGCCATGCCTCTGGAGGAGAGGTCCGTTCGACTCGGCGACCGACCCCTCCTGTATAAGCACAACGGATTGGAAGATTTGCTCGGCTACTTGGTTTAACCATCAGACCGTAGGTCTGAATGTGGGTTTGGTGCGAATGTTCAAGTGGACTCTAGATTGCATCTCCGATTCTGATGGTGCCAGCAACCTTTGTGCAAGCGTCGCGGCGGAAAACGATTTGCGCGATAGTAATTGCATCCTTGCTAGCAACTCCACTAGCAACCACCAATCTGGAATCATCTGAGTCAGAAGTCCTAGGAGACAAAATTGGGCAAATTATGAGGACGCAAGGGGAAGAGGATGAGGTTTGGATAGATGGGAATCAGCCATGGCCTCAGTCGGGCAGGACCGCTTCTAGGATTGCAGAAATTCCAAATCATGACCCAGCCGGCGGAGCGGGGGCGGGCAGTCCTGCTGACTCTGGATCATTGTTGTCAATAGTCGAGCCGGCCGTGAATTGGGCCTATGGCTCATACTCTATTGGGACGGATTCTCTTGCCACCCCTGTTGCTGATTTGTCTAGTTCTATTGAAATAGGCCCGGGAGCAGCACAGCGATGTGGAGAGAGTTCTTTGTTCACATTATTGGTCCAAACGGAGGATGTGTCAGGTTCAGATCACAGCATTCTTCGACTAATCGAGGGAGAAGACTCAGAGCTCTCATGGCAGGTCGATTTGGGAGAAACTGAGAAGATAAAAGCCGCACCGGTGGTAGTGGATATCGATGAAGATGGCAAGTCAGAAATCCTAGTCGCATATGATGCAGGGGGGTCATTGAACGTTGATGCCTGGTCTCCAAGACTCTCGTGCACAGTTACAGGTTGGTCGCACTCGGGGCATTCTGAGGATTTACTCTGGTCGTGGAATGATGAATCACTGATGATTAGCAGTGACGAGGGGCCATACACAAGTGGCATTCTTGGAGGTCACAAGCCAACTACCCAACCCCTGCTAGCCGATATTGATCTAGATGGGGATGCTGAATTGGTCATTGCTGCAATAGATGAGGTTTCTGAAGACCCTGTTGTCCTAGCCTTGCCGCTTCAGGTAAATGGGACACCCAATGCTCTATGGGAGGTTTCGCTGAGCAAAGGTAGTCACCCATCGGACCCGGCTTTCGCACAGATTGACGAAGACACTGGTTACGTTATCCTTACTACGATCGAGGCAAACAATGGCGGAATGTGGGTTTGGAAGATTGATTCGGAAACCGGTAGTTCGACATGGCAAGGTGGACTTTCGCTAAACAACTTAGACGGGGATACGAATGCCCCTCACATCAGGCTTCCTGGTCCTATTGTCGCAAACCTGGATTCAGATGAAGATCCAGAAATAATCATTACAATTCCTAGTGATGCTGATGGCTCGACGGCTGTAGATGGGGCTGAATTCAGGGGACTGGAAATCTCCGATGGTTCACAATTATGGGAATTCGATGCCTCGAATGGCTTTGCAGATGCCCCTCCTACTGCGATTGACACCAATGGCGATGGGACTCATGATAGAGTATGCTGGAACACATGGTGGCAGACGACAACGGATAGACACGGTGCTGCTGGATGCCATGACGTTGGGGGCAGTACGCCAAATCAAGAATGGGCCCAGGACCTAGAGCAGAGTAGTGGCAATCCAAACGACGAGATTGCTGTTGCTGCACCCACTTGGATGGATATTGATTCTGAAGATGAGCCTGAGCTACTGGTTTCCTACGGAAGGTCACTTTGGGCGTTTGATGGGGCCACGGGATCGTCTGCGGGAATTAATGCGGAATGGTCTGACGAGATTGAGTTGGATCACAGGACTTGGGCATCGCCTTCATTGGCCGATGTCGATGGAGATGCAACTCTCGACATAGTTCTTGGCAGCATGGTTGTCTCAACTGCAATGCCAGATGTAAGGCCATTGACTGATGGCAGAGGTATCGAATTCAATCCAAGTGCCCCAGACCCTGGTGAGGACGTCACCATTACAGTCTACATCGAGAATTCCGGGACGAGCGAGACTGACGAAGTCGTAGACGTGGCCCTATACGCCAATGGAGAGAAAATTGGAGGTTCGGGGATTTCTTCTATGGATCCAGTGGAGCCCAGTGGTTCAGGCTCATTCTCATCTTTTAGCATAGAATGGAGCGGCGGATTGGGAGAACACACTTTCGAATTAGTCCTCGACCCATACCAAAACTTGAGTCAGACAAGGTATGACAATGACATCCAGGTTCGCACACTTTCCATCATTCCGACATACAATGCATCATTCGAGATTCCGACCGAACCTCTGCGTATCGATCCCGGAGGAGAGGGGTATGCTGAATTTGGGATAATGTCGACTGGGAGGCTAGCAGGAACTTGGACCCTGGAAGTTGACGATTCTTCCCTTCCAAACGGGTGGACATGGTCTGATGAAACACCGGGCGGAATTAGTTCAGTCGAGATTGGCGTAGATGAAGTCTGGAGCCCGATGCTCAAAGTAGTTTCACCGACGGGGGCTTTGGGATCCGACTCCGGTTTCCTAGCCCTTACACTCTTGCATGATGGCGGGACGGCGGAAATTACCGCTAACCTCCCAATAGAAGCCAACAGAACTAGGGGGATATCCATCAGAGGGCCTGACGGTACGTCTCAAAGCACAGGTTTGGGTTTGGTATCAGAAGATGCCATGGCTTGGTTGATGATTGAGAACGTTGGCAATGCAGCTGAGGAGCAGATTGCAATATCATGGGATAGTACTGATTGGGGGTCTGACCTCAGGATTTTTGACTCCAAAGGGGATGAAATTAGCGCACTTTCTCTTGGCCCTGGCGAGATGAGGGAGGTTACGGCAAGACTAGCCGTCCCGAGCGGCGCGAGTGCTGGGGAGAGTGTCAACACCCCCCTTAGCATGTGTGTCGGATCTGGAGACGAGCAAGAGTGCAGTCAGATCCAACTAGAGTTTATTGCTTCGAGGTCTGTTGTTCAGCCAAGCCACATTAGGTCTGTTCCCACCGAGAACCTGACTTGGGAGTTATTGGCGGACTTGCCGGGAGGAGATGCCCATGTCAATTGGTCACTAGTCGATTCTGGAATGACAATCCAAGGATGGGCATGGAGCGGCAATGGGGATCTAACGGTCTCAGGAGATGTCATCTCTCTGACTGGATCCCCTGGTTCGAGAGTTAGCGGAACTCTTTCTCTTGACCTTCCAGAGGATGCCAGGCCTTCTTTCCACCTCTTTGAGGATGGCTGGGGCGATGGTTCTGAATCTCCATTATCCCTGTCCATCGAGGTTTTGCAAATTCATAGGTCCGGTTTGGAAATCAATTCCCCCACGACACAGCCATTTGTCGTGGACGTAGGAGATCCAAATCTGGTAGTACTACGTCTTGAGAATCCCGGCAATGGCGATGATTCATACTCGCTCTCCCATGATTTGATCCTCGACGAGAACATCTCTTCGGACCCAGGAATTGTGGTTTCTTTTTCCAGCAACCCGGTCTTTCTAGGTGCAGGCAGCCTCAGGACAGTGCCAGTCAGCGTGATCTTGCCTGAAGAGACCCCGGCTAGAGTTCCAATTTCCGTCTCCTTTACCATGACTTCCCATGGCAATGCCACCGTATCGGAAACTAAAGTGGTGGTATTCGAAGTCAGACAGGACCATAGATGGGAGATTGACCTCCTTCAAGGTAGTTCAACCATCAATGGTACAACCTTCCTGTTAGCCCCCGGGGGGAACAAAACAATGTCAGTAAATGCTACGAATACTGGCAACTTGGTTGACGACCTATCACTAGTTGTTGAAACGCAGGTCTTGCTGAGAGGTTCTGATTCATCGCAGGACTGGAAAGCAAACGGAAGCTCATCTACAGGGATTGCAGTCAACGAAACAGAGGTGATGACAATCTCTGCCTCGGTGCCTAGCGATTCTTGGAATGGGTCAATTATGAGGGTGGATATAATCGCTGATGCCAGGAATGAAGTTGTCCTAGAATTCCACTTCTTCGTAGAGGTCACTAGAGTACCAGGCTGGGGCATATCCTCATCTATGGCTGATTTGGAAATCGACGCCAATGGCTCGTCGGTCGAAATCGAGATAATGCAGGAAGGGAACGATCCGAGCATACCATTCATTTCGGCTTATATCTCTGGCCAGAATGGTTGGGAGATTGGTGCTCTGAATGATCTACCAGAGGTTGAACCCGGATCTTCGGCCACACTGAGTTTCAATGTAACCCCTCCTGAAACTGCGACTCCAAGCAAGACTGTCGAATTGCACATTAGGGTCAGGGATGGGGACTCACTCGGACTAACGGAGATAACAATGCCTCTTAGAGTATCATCGGTGCACAATTTCTCCATGGAAGGGTCTGGGCCATGGATCGTTTCGCCCCTTGGTGGGCATCCAAACGTGATGGTTGAGAACACTGGGAACACACCGGCCACAATAGACTTCCAAGTACTAGACCTACCTCCAGATTGGAGGATAGAGGGAGACATGAGGGCTGTACTCGGGGTTGGCGAGGTACTGGGCGTGCCGATTGAACTTGTCCCTGATGGCAATTGGATCGGTGGCGGCGAGAGTGTGAGAATCTTGGCCACGGATTCGATAGGCAACCAGAGAGAGGTCACTTTGGAGGCCAATCTAAACCAGTACTCCTGGGGAGTTTCCCCCTATTTGTTCGCATACGAGGGCGACTCAGCGCTAATCACGGTCCATGGGGCAAGTGAGGACGCTGTATTGGTCGACGAGGTTTCCGGGGAATCTCTGGAGTGGAGCGGCATGGGGTGGATGCTCCCGGCATTTTTATCCACAAATGGAAGTTTGAATGTTAACGGAACTATGTCTCTGAGTTACTCTCTTACAGTTTCCAAGTCTGAACCTCGCAGTGCGATTTGCTCATTATCGGGTGATTTCAAAGATGTTCGTGGGTGGTGCTCCATATCCAATGGAAGCTTGCCGTTCGAATTCCAGATTCTTCTAATTGGAGATGATGGTTTGGTTCTGGATTCCAGTTTCGGTAGCCTTTCAGAGAACGAAACTGCCCAATCCATCAACCTCAGTGGTTCTGGGTGGAACCCGGATCCAGGCGAGAGGCGCGTCAGCATCCGCCTACTGGATGACAAGGGTTCGCTAGTGGCATCTATGGAAAGGACGTACGATGTTAGAAGGAGCGACTGGAACGTCGGAATAGGGGTCGTCGAATTGGTGGGGGAGGGTTCGAATCAGAAGGTCAACATAGCAACAAAGAGGCTTAACGAGAATGTCTTGGTGGATGCAGACTGCATCATCACAATGAGATCTGGAGATTACTACTCAGAGCATTTGGTCGACATGACCCAGGCTTTCGTTCCGGCTCCGAAATACGATAGGCCGGACGTGGAAGATGGCGATGAGTTGTTAGTGACAATTGGCTGCTCATTCCCATGGGACGTGGATTCAGACCCTAGTGACGATGAGGCGAGCCTTGTACTGAGCGGAGGTTCGGCACTAGAGAATAATTTCGATGAGTTCGGAACTGGTTTGATTGTGGCAATCCTCGTTGTTGGAATGTACCTCAGCCTTTCTTGGATCGTCAGCAATCGTAGAGAGGGGAAGCGCCTGATGGCCCTAGCACAAGCGGCCATAGATGAGAAGATGGCTGAGAACACTCCAAAGCAATTCGAAGATGAAGCCGAACCTCAGAAAGAAGGGAGGGCGAATGAAGACGGGCCCGAAGATCCGGAAGACGATGATGTGGAGTTCGTCCAACAGGAGGAGGCCGAGGATAGTGATGAGTATGATCAGAGGCTCAGAAGGCTTCTTGACAGATAGCCGATATTACGAAACATGGGGAGTTACATTCGCCCTTCTTCGTTCCACACATTCGATCCAATCAGATTGGCTCCGGATTCCTTGATTGGCCCCATAAACGACTCGATGGCCGGAGAGCACGAAAATCTCCTGGAACTAATGGAAGGATACAACGTGCTGCCGAAATTTATGGATGGGGAGCCATCCCCCATTGACAGAGCCACATCCCTATTCCTCTCCGTACTGGACTGGCAGGATGATGGAGGTGCCCCAAGAGCCTTGGATGGGGGGCATTCTAGAGAGCGCCTTGGTAGGTTCCCTAGCAACGACGGCAATGCAATCGAATACCTAATCGAATTCACCGCAGAGAGTAAGGAAGGTTCCGAACTCCATGCCCTTCTAGGAAAGCTAGGCGATGGATTGAGTGAGGGAGTAATCGGAGAGAGGGGGTTTAGAGAGGGCTCTGGTGGTATTGAGCTACTAGGTTGGCTGGATCCAAACGATGTGATGGTTCTGAGGAAGGAGATAGAAGGAGGCGGGTGGTCAGTGAGATCGGATGAGCCACTCGATGGAGGGGTTCAGGATGCATTCAGGCACCTGCTCGTATTCCTTAGATCGGCAAGCAAAAGAAAATGCGGGATCCTAATGAGGAGGCATTCCTAGACGCTGATTCGGATGTCCCTGAGTTTCTGATACAATGGCTCGGCCTCTTCCAAGACTCGTGATAGAGTAGCGTTCAGGTCACCATCTCTTTTAGATGGTGGAGCGAATCCTGAAGAAGACCACACTGAATCGTACCAATACTTTGCCCAGACCCCATCACAATTCCTTGGACCTGGGTCCCAGTAAATCATTTTCTCGTCGAATCTGATACCTAACGAATCGCACAATTTTCTCAGTAATGCTATAGGGTCCTCCAATATCTCATTCGAGTCAAAAATTGGTGGGTTGTGTCCAGACTCCCCCCTCAGGTATTCCACAATTCTGATCTGCTGTGGGAGGCCTGTAGACATCAGGTCAATTGAGTCAGTAATCTTGGATAGTGAAAGAAGAACCTCACGAGGGTCCCTAATGAGGAAGCAATTGGTTAATCCGCCAATCCAAGAGATGTCAGAATTCCCCATCACATGGTGGCACATATGCTTTTGATACCATATCGGCTTGCCACCTGGTATTGGACCTGTGAGGTGTGATATTACTGATTCAAAATCGGTATCATGATTCTTCATTACCTCTTTGGCACCGGGATGATGCGCCCCTGTGGACATGAGGAAGTGAGCATATAGTGGCTCATCGGTGGCATAGCAATCGTCTCTATTGTCGAAGGAGTACATCATCGCAGTGGAGATATTCCGAGGACCGGACCACATTGCTATTGTTTTTCCTTCGGACAAGATTCTATCCCCTAACTAGTTCCTGGTATAGATTCTGCAGTTGTTCGCACATAGTCCCCCTCCTGCCGCCTCCAACTGGGCTTCCATCGAATGAGGTCACCGGAGTTAGGCCAGCAAAAGTCCCAGTTACGAATGCCTCATCTGCCGAGTTCACATCTTCGAATGTGAAGTTTCTCTCGGAGAAGGGGATGTCGTTGCTAGCGCATAACTCCAGTACCTTTGCCCTAGTAATCCCCTCTAGGCAATACTCTCCTGATGATGTCCAGACCTCTCCCCCCTTCACCATGAAGAAGTGAGTCGAATTGCACGTAGAGACAAAACCGTGAGGGTCCATCATCAAACCCTCGTCACCGCCTTTCTCACCAGCCTCAATGCAAGCTGCGATGCAGTTATGCTTGGAAAGGCTGTTAATCCTCGGATTCTGGATATCTGGCCCACTTCTTCTCACATCCACTGAGACTAGGCTGATTCCTTCGACCGCCCTTCTGGGGTTTGCTGTCTTGTATTCTGGAATGATGACAATGGTTGGAGGGGACGATATTACCCATGGGGCTTGATATGGAGTAGGCTTCAATCCTCTGGAAATTATTAGCCTAAGATGGACTTGGTCGTGCATCTCGTTCGCAGAAATTACTCGATCTATTTCATCCAATATCTGGTTTCTCGACTTTCCTGGGTCTAGGGAAATCTCTGATGCACCTCGGAAGAGCCTATCCATGTGCTCTTCAATGAAGACTAGTTTTCCCTCATGGAGTCTGAATGACTCCCAGACACCATCTCCTAGCAGGAATCCAGCATCGAAAACTGAGACCATGGCTTCGCCACGAGGGTAAAGTTCTCCGTTGACGGAAATTAGTACCGTCTCGTTTCTAGGATCGTCTTCATACTCATGGGTCCCCATCAGAGTGCCTCTCCAGTAAGGCGCTGGAACATGCTTGCGTATAGTTCAGCCGTACTTTCAATTATGGCATTCGGAAGAGCTGGTATTGGTGGCTCCTCGTCGTTTGACTGCCTGGCTTCGTAAAGTGCAGCATGATGGCCGGTCTCAATGTAGTGCTTCCTAACCGCTTCCTTGGATAGTTGAACTATCTCGCCATCCTCGTATGCCTTAGAATCCCACCACCTATCCTCATCCAATGTACCAAAGGAGTCGATTAGGATAGGTTCCCTCCCCTGTCCCAATGCGAATTCCTTCTTCCCATCGACGTGTATTAGACCCCTCTTAGAAGTCTCACGGTCAATAACTGAATCAACTTCAAGCACGATCTCAAGAATTGCATCCAGTTCCTCTGGGCCAAGATTGGAAATCTCCAATGCCTCCTCTCTCTCCAGATTTCTATCAAACTTCTCGAATTTTGTGGATACTTCCAAGAATGGCTCTGGGAGTCTGGCACCCTCCTGGAGAGTCTCTCCCTGGTCGAATCCGAAATCCTCGGGTTTTACCTCCCCCCTCTGGTACCTCCTCCATGCAGTTCCCGCTAAGTAGTGACGACAGATGACTTCCAACGGGACAAAGAAGTTCTCAGCATCCTTGGGAATAGCCCCGGGTTCCCTTATTACGTCAAAACGACGAGCTAGGACTCTATCTGGAGCATTCATCTCGATAACATGAGTCTTGCATATCCCTTCTTTCTCCACTAAGTCAAACCAGTGGCAGGAGGCCCTGTTAAGTGACTCGCCCTTCCTCGGAATTAGACTTGGAATGACCTGATCGAAGACTGAAATCTGGTCTGTATATCTAAATTCAATAATATCTGGATCATCGGTACTCCATACTTGCTTAACCTTTCCACTGTACAACAATTCTCCCATAGCCAGTATCGGACAGAATTCCCCCATCAATATTGCCCATTGGATGCTAGAGATTGATTCTTGCGAAATAGACGTCTAGACTAAATCCTCGAGTCTAAACGAGCGAGGGGGTAGCATGGTAACGGAAGCTTCGAAAGAGCGATTCATGGGATGGTCGAAGCGCAAAGATTTGATTGCTGCCTTGGCGATAGTCGCCCTATTTGTCTCGATCGGAGGGGCTTCTGCCCAGGAAGTCAGGAGCGGTTGGGCGATGGCAGATAGCGGGACGGAGTCCGATCTTCTAACAGCAGAATTCCATGAAGGTGAATTCTGGGCTTTCGGAACTGGTGGTATTATGATCAGCAGCATTGACGGGGGCGAGACTTGGTCCGAATCTGGTATTTCGGTAAATCAAGATCTTACTTCTTCGGATTCAAACTTCGGGTCAATGGCAGTATCTGGAAATGATGGCACCATCCTGTTGATGAAGGATGGAGTCTGGACTGATGTTAGTACAAGTTTATTCGGAGATATAACGGACATTGCCCTCACGGGAAACAGCAGTTTTGTAGTCATCCAACAGGATGAGATTTGGACTTGTGAGATTTCAGAAGATGGAAGTGCGGAGTGGAACTCAGCAAGTTCCCAAGGAGAGATTGATTATTTTAGCATCTCATTCTTGGATTCCGATAATGGCCTAGTTTCTGGGGAGAACGGGGCAATAATGGCGTCTACGGATGGAGGGGCAAGCTGGGAGTACCGAGATGCTCCGAGCGAGGTTTCTGCAACCGGCATTATTGACATTGAGTACCATAGCAGCATAAGGGCATACGCAATCTCTGATGAAGGACATATTCTGAAGTCATCTAGGGAAGGGAATGTCCCAGTAGGCTTTGTCTGGAGTATTGTAGAAATCGAAAGAGAGTACCCCCCTGGTGGAGGGAGTGAGTTCGAAGTAGGTGGTTCTACTTTGGATTCAGATGTTTCGAATATCGACGTTATTGGTCAATTCAAATTACTGCTTTCTGGTTCGAACGGGTATCTGGCAATTAGTCTGGATGGGGGCAATATCGTCTCCCAGCAGATGATCCCCCTTTCGAATGAGACTTCATTCAATGGGTTCGCAATGCAAGACGGTTTCAGAGGGGTTGCGATAGGTGAAAACGGCTCGATACTGAGAACAGAGAATGCTGGCTCTGAGGAGTTTGTTGGATTCGAAGTGATTGACTTCAATGACTTTGGCCAGTTCGTAGATTATTCCAAGGAGCGTCTGATGGATGGACTCGTCGCAACTGCCAAGATTGTCATCTTTGGCATAATTATGGGTTTCTCACTCGGAATAATTCTCTCGATGCTTAAGACATCGCCAACCACTCTGAAGAATGTGGCACAGACCAACCGATTCCAGATTTTGTTGATGTTCATTGTAACTCCAATTTGGGTTCTGATGCAGATTCCCATCTCAGTGGTTAAGGCGACGGGTTTGGCCAAGAGGTGGAATCTGGAAAACCCACTTAATGGGATAATGGGTTACTGCAAAGAGAGGTCGCTGCAAATTGCGGCCAGTGAGCCTCTGAATGTCATCGCAATTCGAGCGATAGGGGTGGCATTGCTTGCTTTCGGAATACATCGTATTTTCTCCAACCTTGATGACATTAGCGCTCTAAATCTGGATGGTTGGGAGCATATCTACTCCCCCATAGGGGCCCCTAGTGCGATGTTCTGGATTCTATTTGGTGTTGGAATGGCGGTTCTTGGATCAATCTTCTTATCCTGCAATGGGGACTTCTCAATCAGGGAGTTGAGTTTAGGTCGTAGCAATATTTCTCTGAACCCATGGGGAATTAGGCCACTGAATACAATAGCTACAGTTTATACAGACATTTTCAGGAACACGCCTCTTCTTGTCCAATTCATGTTCATCCACTTTGGATTTGAACTAGGCAGAAGGTTGCAGGACCCGGGGCTGATGCTTTTCGACTTCGATTACCTAGAGGGGAATTCTAACTTCATCACTGATATTTTTGTTGTTTACGAGACGAATCCTGAGTCTCTAGCCTATGGCAGGCCAATTGGTGGCATCCTAGAGGATAGGGCATACATCAGTGCGATATTCGCACTCGGATTGAACTCAGGTGCCTACCAATGCGAAACGATCAGAGGGGCTATCGCTGCAATACCATCGGGCCAGATGGAGGCTGGAAGAAGCATTGGCTTGAACTACATGCAATCAATGAGGCTGGTAGTAATGCCTCAGGCCGTCAGGATATGCATACCACCGCTGGGCAACGAGATGGTCAACCTAGTCCTGAACTCCTCCTTAGCAATGATAATCGGTTATGCGGAGATCACAAGGCAAGGCAAGCTGATAGTTGCCACAACATTCCAAGTTTTCTGGACATGGGGGATGGTTCTGATCTCCTACTTCCTGATTACTTGGACTCTAGCCCTTTTCCTAAGGTATCTAGAAGAAAAGACCAGGATACCAGGACTTGGCATCTCAGGAGGTGCTTGAATGTCTGAAATAATCCTAAGCGTCGAAGACATGGAAAAGACATACGTGGGCGGCGTCCATGCTGTCAGAGGAGTCTCATTCGAAGTCAAGGAGGGAGATTCTCTGGCGATTATTGGCTCTTCCGGGAGTGGCAAGTCGACTGTTCTGAGATGTATCAACCGCCTGATAGAGCCGACCAAGGGGATCGTGAGGCTAAAGGGCGAGAAGATCAACACCCCCGCCGCGGACATCAACGAAGTGCGTTCTCGAATTGGCATGGTCTTCCAATCCTTCGAGTTATTCTCTCATCTGAGGGTTATCGACAATGTCTCCCTAGGTCTGATTCACGTAAGGGGGATGAGGAGGGAAGAGGCCAGATCGGAGGCTCGCAAAGTACTGGAAAGGGTAGACATGCTAGACAGAGTCGATGCTTATCCCGGAAACCTATCAGGTGGGCAGAAACAGAGGGTTGCTATTGCCAGGGCGCTAGCGATGAAGCCCGAGGTTATGCTTTTCGATGAGCCCACTAGCGCTCTCGACCCAGAACTAATAGGTTCTGTTCTCGAGACGATCCAAGGACTTGCAGAAGAAGGGATGACCATGGTGGTCGTTACTCACGAAATCGGCTTTGCAAGGGACGTTGCAGACCGTGTGATATACATGGATCAAGGCCTAATTGCCGAAGAGGGCCCCTCTTCGATTATCGATGAACCGAAGACGGAAAGGATGAGGGAGTTCCTCTCTAGCATCAATGACTGACTAACAACTTGATACTGATGCCCAGATATCGTTAGAGTTACTTGTGCTGTACTCGTAGTAGGAAGTATCGGAAAGGGAGGTTCCGCCATCCTGACTAACTGTGATTGTGAATGAATAGCACCCATAGTCTCCAGCGGAGTCAAACTCGTCTTTAGGGACATAATGTCCGAAGGTCGCATCCAAAACCGAACCATCCAGAGCAAACTCTGATCCTTGCTCGCCCCAAAAACCTGTTCCATCCCCGAATAGCCCCCCGTTGGAGTCCCATGTCGCAAGTGTGTTGACTACCGTGATTGTCGGATAGTCAATTGCGACGTCGTTGCCCTCCATCAGTACTGCTTCGACGGAGAAATTGGCAAATGGCATCCTAATCGGCTTATCAGAGCCGGTGTCAAGACCCGCCCAACCGGACATTACCACTCCAACAAGACAGTTCTGAGCATCCCCGCTACACCTGTCGGGATCCTCCTTCACGAGTCCAAGAGCGATTCCGTCTACCCCTGTGATATCTCGTGAAAGTGCCTCCATGCCGGTCCATTGCCCCCCTGGTGATACAGAAGAAGTTGTCCAAATTATCTGGCTGTATGTCATGTCCCGGACGTATTCCCCGCCGTCTATTGTCACCTTAAGCGTGTAGGGGGAGTTAGGCATGGCATTGGAAGAATAGAAGTCCCTTACCGGGATAGTGATCTCGCCTTCTCCGTCGCTACTGTCTATGGTTACTTTTGCATTAGAGGACCAGACTTCAGACCCTGACTGAATAACTACTAGGTCTGCCTCCAACTCCCTGTCTGACATTGTTGTCTGTAGTATTTTGACTGTGATCGTCTCTCCGTCCTCGCTATATTCGATCTGGCCGACGGAAAGCTCACCCTCCAAGAAAACTCCTAGCACCAAGGGAAGGAGGAGCATCAGAAGATATGAAATTGCCACTAGAGAAGCTGCTAATGCTCCGGGGCCAGAGACTGCGAGGCCAGTAGTTGTCACAAGGCCGAGCCGCCAAAATACGAATGCGAAAGAGGAGAGGAAAACCATAGCCATTACCAGGGAAGCAGAAGTACCGGGCACCGTCAGTTCATCTATTCCAAACGGCAAGTATACCAGAATGGCTCTAAACACTATGAGAGGGATAATTCCGAACAAAAACACCGACTTAGCCGATTCAAAGAGTCCTGCTACTTGTCGTGATTCGTTTTGGCCCCCATCGTCAGAAATGATGGCATCCTGAGTCCAGTGACTCTGCTCGGACGCCTTCTCCAGTAAACCAACCGATTGACTGGCAGGGGTCCCCGTTTCGACGTATTCACTTACCTTCACCCCTGAAACTGGGTCTATGCGATCTGCCTTCGAATCTTCTTGGCTCATTCAACTCACACTCCGGTCAACATTTGCATCACCTTCAAACAAAAAAGGTACATCCCTCGACTATCTACGTTAGACTAGTGGTTATCAATCCGTTGCCTAATGGCTCTTGGAAGTGGACTTCTAGAATATCCTGCTATCTAGAGGGATGACGTTGCCATCTTCATCGATGAGTCTTTCGTCATTGGTTTTGCTCCTTCCTATTGCTGCACCTGCAAGAGCCGCCATCATCGTGGTTCCGACTAACTCGAATCCTGGAAGGTATACGCCCCTGATGTAGATGGTCATTACCTGTATCTGGTAATTAGGAACTCCTTCTGACCTGACAGAGTACTCGGAGGTGGCCTTGAATTGCAGATTGAAGTACTTGTCAGTCCATCCTTGGTTTTTCGGGGTACGCATCTGAACCCTGAATTTCTCTGGCGGTGCAAGCGAGTCTATCTCCTGAGATATCAAGGGAAGACTCAGTTGGAATCCCTCGTCGTTCAACTCGTCATAGTTCTGGATCTCGACGTTGAACTTGTCCCTCGCGTTGCCATCATTGTATACGTCAAACACAAGGGTGTAGTCGACTTTAGGCCGTAGTTGAATGAATGCTAACTCCGCACCGACCCTGAGCCTGCTGAACTGCTTGAAGACGGTCATCACCTTCGCCTCAGTAGGAGAAGTTGCTGCAGTCACAGGTGCTCCGTTCCATTGGGTAACGGTTGCTGTTATTGTGACAACCTGTTGGCCTTCTGGCTGCCTCAAATCGGCTCTTGCGGCAACTTGGAATGAAGTGTCACCCGGTGGGACCGTGGCAGAACCTGGTCCGGCTACCGAAATGATCCCCTGTTGGTAAGTCAGGTCGACCTTCTCAGAGAATGTTGTAGGGTTTGTCAAGGTGCAGTAGATGATTGTAGACCTCAGTGCGCCGGGGTAAACCTCGATTGGGGCAGGTTGATCACAGGTAAGCGAAACGTCAGGAGATGTCTGTGCTTGGACGGCAGCCACTCCCGAGCAGAGGCTCATGAAATAGACAACCAGTATCATCAACGGTACTCTAAACGATGCACTCATCACTAAATCCTCTGATTGAACCGTATTTGAGGCTTCGCCCAAGTCGGACCCTAAATGTGTCAATATTGGAGGTTGCAATTTTGGTGGACCCGACCGGATTTGAACCGATGACCACTCGGTTATGAGCCGAGCGCTCTAACCAACTGAGCTACGGGTCCCCATGGCCATCGCCCATGAGTGCCGAAATGAACCTTATCTTACGAGGGGTTGTACTCCGGGCATCAAGTATCCATGACTAAACCTAGTGTAATGGTTTATGCCTAGCCCCCTTTTCGGAAGTCTGAGTGATACAATGGAGAACAAGGGAACTATTGCAATTATAATTGGGGCGGTGCTTCTGATGGTGAACGTCGGAATAGGCGTCACAGGGACGATAGACGGCATCATCGAAGGAACCGTGGCAGATACGGTAGCAGGCAGTTACGATGGATTGGATGATGATGGAAATCAGGATTACACGGCTGACTTCGATGACGACTGGATCAACGCGTCTTCCGAGAAGGCGTACTTCGCAAACTCGATCACCAATCTGGAAGAAATTCTGGCAGATGCGACGGTTGAGCCAACCTACGAGAAGGTAGGCCCATTCATCTACTACGAGAACACAACTAGAGAGGTCATCGAATACGACTATGAAGAGGGTTCAATCACTTACTCGGGGTACGAGACTTTCGAGTGGTGCGAGGATTGCACATGGGCGGATGACGAGGGAGTGAAGCACTCATCGGTATCCGGCGATACCGTAGTCAACCAGATCAACATCCTTTGGAACACACAGAGGATAGCAGGCATGGGTAGCGGAATCGAATATGGGGAGATATTCGCTAAGGCAATGTTCGCTGCTCAGATGGTGGAATTCGACCTTTCCAACAGGGCACCAAGCATCTGGGCCTCAGAGGACATTGAGGCAATGGCGGATGCTGCCGGTGGAGGGAGGTTCGGAAACATGAGTGCGGAGGAGCAGGTCCTATTGGGATCGTACGCAGCATCACTATCTCAGAGCGGACTCGATGGTTCGATGTCAGTTGGAGACTATGACGCTACAGCGATAAAGTCAATTTTCTACAATGCAAATGACGGCAGTGGGAATTGCATCGCTATCACATGCGACATAGGTCCGGTGCTAATCACAGGAATGGGTGCCCCAAGTGAAGAGGTCACGGCTTCCAGAGCTGCTCTTTATGGATACTCTGGCGATTTCGCCGCGCACATGGACTGGGCTGTTTACTCTATGGCAGCATCCAAGTTCGTCGAGCATGGCGGAGGAGCAGAGGTCAACAACCAGACCCCACAGTTGAAAGAAAGGTTCGCAGAGGTCAGCGGAGTGACCATCAATGACCCTGCTACGCTGGAAAATCTCCTATTCAACGAGAGTGTTGGCCTCCTAACCTCCTTCGAGATAAGCGGAATCCCGCTTCCTGGAATGGTAGTCGGACTCCTTCTGCCCCTCCAAAGTGCAGACTACTTTGGTGCTATGACAACCTACAACGTAGGCCTGCTTACGATAGCAGATGTCGCTGGGTACGTCGAGCCTTGGGTGGGCTTGGGGCTAACTGGCTCACCCACCGAGTTCGAGTTAATTCTGACTGGCGGCCAGGGAACCATGGCCTCCAACGACTGGTGGTTGACTGCGTTCGGAGACTATGACCCATTGGGCGGCACTTACATCCCAATCGGGCTGAATCGCGATAGTTTCGCAGGTATGGCGAGCCTCACTCAGGAGCAATCGGATTTCATCCTTAACGATCCGGACATTGGGCTCAAATCATCGTTCCCTGGACCATTCATGTTCGGTGAGCTCTCAGGATTGAGCCTCCCTGATTCACAAGGAGTGCAGCACACATGGGACGATGCCTATGTCGCAGCGCTATACGGAATCTCGGAGGAATCAGCGCATGCCCTTAGGGACTGGGTCGCCAACTTCTACTTCGACACAGTGATGCCAGTGCTGCTGAACTTCGTCACTGGAAATACCCCCTACTACTCGATGCCCATCAGCAACTGGCTATACGGGTGGGACGATGCTGTGAGCGCGTACTTCGGTTTCTTCTCCTGGAACAGCCTAGAGACGAATGCAACCTACTACGGTTCGGACGGAATCAGCACCGGGGACTGGTCCGTGTTCAAGATGAGCACGAAAGGGGACACCATTGGCCAGAGGATGGCCCAGGGATACATCAACTCGGATGGGGATGGTTTCTGTGACTTCGACTACGATGCAAATGGGGACTTCATTGGGTACGACCTCCCATGCGAAGATGGGCAGGTGTATGGGATGACCGAGCACCTGACTTGGAGGGCCCCACACAGGGAAGAGGGGGCGAGCGGCCTCCTGACCGCCCATGCTGGAAATTCTGATACTTCGTTGATGGGGACCGCGGGGTCTTTGGCGACACCGAACGACCCATTCAACTTCAATGTGGCAGGATACGCAGTTGCGACCTCCGAGGTAGGGGGCGAGACGACCTACAAGGGAATTGACATGGTGGAGCATACAGTGACAGTGGACCCCACCACCACGCAGATCCAGGGGAAGCTGGTTGGCTCTTCCACCTACGTCGACGTGATACCCGGGGCTCTGCCGGTGTACCTTGGGGCGGACATCGACCTGAAGGTCGAACCAGTTACTACAGCGATAATGTACGGGAAGGTCAAGGTTACTTTCCACTTGGACACGCGTGGACCCGGTTTCTTGAACCCGGACCTTTCAGAAGATAGCACTGAGTCGATGCCAGTATTCGAAATACACGTTTTCAGCGAGATCGATGATGAGGGGGCTGAGGACTTCACCGGGGCTGTCTCCGACAACCTTGGACCCATGGGTTGGACTAACTTTGGAGGGACCGCTGGGGCGGTTTTGACCGTCGTGCACTCGGTTATCGCTCTATTGTACGTGGCCTCGATTTCTTTGCTGGGATATGGGGCTAGGTCCATGCTGGAAACCGATAATGACGAAGAATAAGAGTGAGTAGAATTGTGCTTCTCCAGAAGCATCTTTTTCTGCAACTACTCAACTAGGTGAACCTAGTGCGAGGTTTCGGATGAGGCTCAAGCACATAGACAGGATCAGGGCCGTAGCTGTCCTCTGCATGGTGGAGGTGCATACAGCAGCAATCGTCCCCCCCAGTGGGATTACCGTAGGGCATCCTGCAGCATTCGTTGCGGCTGCCTTCGGAGGGATGGCGGCTCCAATGTTCGTCACAATTTCAGGATGGGGGATGTACAGTAGTGCCTCTAGGAGATCATCGGAGGGGCATTCGGCAAGTCAATTGGCAAGTTGGATAATTCCTAGGTTTGCCCTCCTCTGCATGTGCCAGATTGTAGTGAACCTACTTCTGAATGTTGAGAGGGGTGGCAGGTTCGAGTGGCACACTCCTGGCGTTCTCACTCTGCTTGCTATTTCGGCTGCCATTTGTCCTGCACTAGTTAGGACTAGCATGGGATTAAGGGCAATGTTGATGCTAATTTTCTGTGCTTCGCCCTTGATTCTGGGGACTAACGCTGGTCCTGAACTCAGTTGGTTCGAAAGGGTAGATGCCAGCGACACGGGGGAATGGTTTGCCAGACTGTTATGGAACGGAACCTATCCAGTTTTACCATGGGCATTCTACATCCTCCTAGGCACAGTTCTTCACGACCTGCGTGAAGACTCCAGAGCCAGGGAGAGGGGGGTTGTGTTTGGAATAATTGCGACTTCAATGACATTGGCATTGTCTGTAATCGAGGGGATTGACTGGGCCCTAACTTCAGGGGAAGCCGTCCTCACCTTCTTCCCTGCCAACATGCCCTTCCTGGTTGTCTCGGGGACGATGGTGGCTCTGGCCCTACGGGTACTCGAGGGGGATGAGGAATCCGGAGGGGAGCCGTTTCTGGGAGATAGGCTGTCAGTGCTAGAACCCGTGGGCAGGCTTTCACTGACTATCTACGTGTCTCACTTCGCGGTTCTAGGCTCGGTGGCCCTCCTGATGGAAGGCGAGCCTAGGCTGGCTCTGTTCCCTGCTTTCCTTGTCACCGTATTGCACACGCTTGTGTGGATCCCCCTCGCATCCCTGCATGAGAGGAAGTTCCCCGGCTACTCTCTTGAGGGATTGCTGAGGAGGAGTCAGTCGGCCAGGTAGTCCGTGGTCCACGAGAAAAGCCCGAACCATGCCTCACCTGCATCGTTGGCAGCTCTGATTCGTGCATAGTAATCGGTTCCGCAGCACGTGAGCCCGGAAATCTCCAGATACTGCTCACCGACTTGCGTCTCACCGATTTCGACGTTGTGCGACCATGCAGAGGGTTGCGTACCTCCATCCGACGTTCCGTAGAATGCCGTTAGGGTGATGTTGGTCCCATTGTCATAGGTATCCCAAGAGATGTTGGCCGAGTTTGCCTCGGAGATGGCGGGAGAGTATAGGCCCCTCAGAATCGCAGGGTACTCGTAGAATTCGCCCCTTAGGGGGTCATCAGTCCAAACTGGAAGATGGGAAAGTGCGTCGAACGTGGCTTGGTCGAGTGGGAAGCCCCATGCAGCGTGGTATGGGGCGAGGTTGAATCCGGTAGAGTTGGACAGGTGTAGCACCCATGCGTTGAATTTCTCATCGTCTGACGAGGGGACCTCTGCGGGTGGGAGGTCGTAGTACACCGAAAGGGCAGAAGTGATCTCGGCCCATGACCACTCCTCCTTGATCATCAGGAATGTCTCAAGGGCCACCCATACAGACCAGTCGGCGATGTTGGCTCCATTGTCAAAGTAAGTCCTGGTCCTTGACTCGCGCTGGTCCGAGGAGATGGCCCCGTGTCCAGAGATTCCTACTAGGTCCTCCATCAGGTATATGCTGGCGAAGTTGCAGCCAGTTTCGGTCGTACCTGGAAGAGTGGAGGGCATCCACTGGTGGTTGTGCCCAAGTTCGTGAAACATACCCCAGTCCCCCTCGGTGCTCATGTGAGTGACGTTGACGACTCCGGGGGCGCTGAGATCGTGAGCCATGAAGGGGTATCCGGAATGCATCCAGCCCAAGGAGATCTGTGCATCGAATACGGCTCTCTCGACCCTGGTCCAAGGTAGGAAGCCGTACAGCTCGTGCTCCATCCCCAGGGCCTGGTCCCACCAGTCCATTAGGTCGTCTGGGCCTTCTAAGTCCCTGATATCGTGGCTGGGCACTGAGAGGATGAACTGGTCGCTCCCTATTTCCGCCCATGGTGCAGGCGCATTCCGGTTCGACTGGAGCCAATCCTCCACGTCTGTCTCGCCGTGTTTGTATGTCGGCGCCTCCACTGCATTCGAGATTGTGACTTCGAAGACGCCAAGTGAGGACCCGGGCTCTATGGCCACGTAGATGGGGCCTCCGAAGGCGTTTCCGACTTCCATTTCAGTGCCATCAACATACCACCAGCGTACTATCTCCGGATGACGGTGGAGCTGGTCCTTGCCCCACAGGTTGTCACTATGGGCACCTACGAGGATGTATGTCCCAGAATCCACCACGCTAGGGGGGATCGTGATTGTGACTACCTCCCCCGGGGCAGCATAGGTGCCGGTTGTCATCCTCACGTGAGCCCTCGCTGACGAGTAGCCGAAGTTCGATGGGAGGCCACTCTGGTTCCCATCCACTGAAACTGTGCGAGTGACCCTGCTGGCGTTGCTAGGGACTTCCCCCGGGAATTCCCGATGGCTTGGGTGAGATGGCAGCTGGTCTGCCGGAAGTCCCTGTGTCAGTGCAGTCTCGACCCTTAGGAGAGAGTCTGCGACTGGGTCCTCTCCGATATCGTAGCCTACATCCTCCCAGAGGGTACCGTACTGGATTACCGTCCATCCAGTCTGGTTCACAACATCCCTGAGGGGTGCCCAGAAGTCATCGAAGTCGAGAGTGACCACACTCGTGCACAGGGAGAGAGCGTCGTCGGCTATTTTCGCATCTTCGTTCGAGAGCGTCTGGCCTTCTATGCGATCCGACCTGATTGCCTCGATGGCGGCTCTGGGCCGATCTAGGGCGTTAGGGACCTCGCTCATGTCCACGTCATTGTATCCCCATGCGCTGGAAACGAAGAGCCCCGTCTCCTTGGCGATCTTGTTACCTGGGTAGTCGTGAGCCAAGTCCGTGTTGGAGTAAGACCAGTACCAAGCGTGTCCGCCCATGATGACCCCGCCCCCCTCGAGAAGGAAAGAGGCGATGTTCTCGTTGTCGGCGTCGTCATGGCCATTCCAGAACTCATCCAAGAGGCAGTCTAGGCCGGACAAATCTTCGGGCGAAACAGAGTTTTCCACTGTGTGCCCCTGGGATTCCAGATCGTCTTGGAATCCATCGAAACCAGCACCATAGGCAAGGCCTACTACTGCATTGGTTCCACAGGCCCATTCCACTGCCCTGAGGGCGAAGGTGGTTTCGTCGTCACCCCCGCTTCCATGTACCCAACTCTCATGACCGTAACCGACCATCCTGCCCTTGCCAACGTGACTGGCTGAAATTACGGGGATTTGGGAGGTATAGCCCCCCTCTGCGAATGCCACGGGGAAGGCCCACTCTCCTATCGGGAGGACCGGGGATGGCCAACCGCCCCAACTAGTCTGTCCCATGCCTCTTAGCAAATCGCTCTGATCCGCGGCGATGTCGTGGATTGCGATCCAGATGCTGCTCGACGAACTCCCTCCCGTGTTGTTGGCCCATATTGTGTACTCGGACCATTGCGTTCTCTGGTCTGGGGTGCCAGTGATTGCGCCGGAGTCTGATAGGGAGAGCCCGGATGGCAACTGTGGTGCGATTTCCCAACTGTCGATTGAGGGGCCCGAATATGCGGATTGTAGCGATATGCTCTCGTTGGAAGGTAGTGCGAACTCGTTTTCGGGCCATGTAACTGCTTGTGGGGGGAGATTGATGATGTGGAAAGAGACCTGGGCCGAGTCCCCGCCAGCGGAGTTGTTCGCCCAGATTGTGTGAGTGGAGGTTGCCTGTAACTGAGTCGCCGTACCCGATATTGCACCATCCCCCTGACTCAGTGAGAATCCTTCAGGCAACGGAGGATGGGCCGTCCAAATTGTTGGCGTCCCCCCGGCCCATGTGGGGATTACTGAGTCGATGTCATCCCCTAGAGAGAGGTCGAATGTGACTTGCTCGTATTCGAGGTCCCAGACAGGTAGGTCGATTACCTCGATGAATATTGTCGAGTGAGTCGTGCCGCCCGAGTTCTCGGCTGTTATCGTGTATCCGATGGCTTCCTGAAGAACATCGGGAGAACCCGAGATGACTCCTGATTCGCTCAATGAGAGACCTTCTGTCAGTTCAGGGATTATCTGCCATGTCGTGACTTCCCCGCCTGTCGTAGTGGGTGAAATCGATATCGGCTGCCCTAGAGAGAAAGTGAAGAATGACGAACCATAGTCGATTGACTCAGGCGATGCATGGGTGGTGATTATCCTGAGTGTGGATGATGCCTCGCCCGCGCTGTTCGAGGCCGTAATGGTGTGGTTGCTATCGCCGACCTGTGATGGCTCCCCGGAGACGGATCCGTCGGGGCCCAATGTCACCCCCAATGGAAGGGATGGGTGGGATGCCCAGTTCTCGGGTGTTCCGCCTATGAACGACGGGGTTTCCAAGTGGCATGTTTCGCCCCTCGTGCAGTGGAGGGTGTCGGCCTGTAGCTGGATCGAAATTATTTCGGGCGGGAGGACTGTTATTTCCAGCCTGAAAGATGAAACCCCCATTGCATTCGATGCGATGATGGTGTACGACTTGGGAGGTGACTCATGGTTCGGGGTCCCTGAAATCACTCCCGAATCTGGGTCGATTGATAGGCCATCCGGGAAAGATGGGGCGACTGCCCATGAACTGGGGGCGTCCCCAAGGAAGCTGGGAGTCAGATTCTGGATCTCCGTGCCTATCTCAAGCGTTATCTCGGACTCTCCGAAGTCGAGCACCTCCGGCCTCATCATGGTCCGGCACGAATCCCCTGTGAAGACCTGATTTGGAGAGCAGTCGTCCTCGGTGACAAGGTGCTCGAAGCAACCGTCAGCGTTTGGGTCGGTTGCGCAGTCCGGCTCAGTGCCGGTTTCACCCTCTGTTTCGCTAGAAGATGTGCATCCGGGCAACAGGAGGAGAAGTGAGATGGTCACGGCGAGTACGTGTTGCCTAAGCACACACCTGACAGGGGGTGCCAACTGAATATCTTGTGCATCGATCACAGTCCCGGGTAGGCTGGCCCGGGTTCGAAACAGTACTGCACTGTCTGGAACTCGGACTTGAACTCCCTGACATCGCCCTTTACGGAGGATGGATCCTCGCCCTCGAGCAGTGCCCTTGCGAAGAAGCGGGCGACGTCCTGCATTTCGTCGGTGCCCATCCCTATCCTCGTCAGTTCTGGGGTGCCCAGCCTCAGACCACTGGGAGTCATTGCCTTGGTATCCCCCGGTAGCATGTTCATGTTGGTGATTATCCCTGCATCCTCGAGGGTGGCAGCGGCATCCCTGCCCGCGCCCGAGTCTATTTCTCCGTGCCTCGTGACTACTTGGTGGCTGGCTGTGAATCCTCTCTCCTCTGCGATTACGTCGAATCCTTCAGCCGAGAGTGCCGTACCGAGTGCCTGGGCGTTGGCGACTATTTCCTTGGCGTATGAGTGTCCGAATTCCTCGAACTCGGAGAGGGCGATCGTCTTGCCGGCCACGTGATGAAGGTGGTATGATGAGCAGACCCCTGGGAAGATTCCGCTGTTTAGCCTTCGATGCAGTTTCTGGTCTTCAGAGTCCGATAGGACGAACCCCCCCTGAGGACCCGGGAACGTCTTGTGGCTGCTCCCTGTCATCACGTCAGCACCCTCTCTGAGTGGGTCTTGGAACTGCCCTCCAGCAACGAGTCCCATTACGTGAGCAGCGTCGTACATGACTGTGGCACCGACCTCATGTGCGGCTTCGGACAACTCCTCCAGAGGAGTGGGGAATAGGAAAACAGATTGTCCGAAGAGGGCGATAGCCGGCTCCTCGTTTCGTATCAGTGAGGCTGCTGCATCGATGTCCGGTTCCATCCTTTCCTCGTCCCAGGGGTATGTGACTAGATCAAGCCCCCTGAGCCCTACAGCACCCATCCTCGCATGGGAGATGTGCCCCCCATCGGCTGTGGACACCGCAGTAATCTTGTCACCCGGCTTGGCTAGGGACTTCAGGGACCCGATGTTAGAATTGGTGCCCGAGGTGGATTGGATATTGGCGAATCGGCAGTTGAAGACCCTCTTTGCGCTCTCGATGCCTATCTCCTCGATCGTATCGAAGTCATCGCACCCCTGGTAGTACCTCTTCCTGGGGAGTCCCTCTGCATATCGGCCGTGGAGGTCCGAGTCGCATGCCCTCCTGACCATCGGGCTGAGTATGTTCTCGCTTGCTATCATGGGGAGGCTGTCGCGGTAGTGCCTCCCTGACGCCCCTATTGCCTCTGCTACTTTGTCGGCTGTCTGCCTGTTGCTCATGGTTCGTTTGAGGGGGGGGAAGCAAATTAGGGTTGGGAGTGTGAGATGGCGCCGACAGCAGGACTCGAACCTGCGACCTGTGGATTAACAGTCCACCGCTCCACCAACTAAGCTATGTCGGCCTGACTCGGGGCAGGGCACCTC